>Ga0115005_10003071_pt1 | contig 13266 bp, 7 predicted proteins | sample ArcOceMetagenome_FD_87163 | JGI IMG/M metagenome (GOLD analysis project Ga0115005, IMG submission 87163) | Marine eukaryotic phytoplankton communities from Arctic Ocean - Arctic Ocean - Greenland ARC118M Metagenome | ecosystem: Environmental > Aquatic > Marine > Oceanic | place: Arctic Ocean... | reverse complement strand
CTGTGTGAAAACTCATAGCCAAAAATTTTTATGGAACGCTATGTAAAATAAATAGCACTTTGACAGCAAACTTACTTCAGAATTTAAGCTACAGAGCATTATTTAGCTAATAGACCCTAACTATGCCAGACCAAAATAGTTTTCACACAGGCTGGCCACTTAGCCGACCTAATATAGGCAGTTATTTGTTACAATAAATAGTCTGCTTCGCCACCACAGCGGTCATAGAAACTTTAAATTATATTGATAATTTCTCGTTAAAGCTGATCAAAATTTTAAATTTTCACACAAAATTGTTACCACATTACTAAAAGAAATTGGAATTCAATTATTTTAGACGGTTCAATTCCACAAGGTGAGATAGAGCGGATGATGGATAATTCATTTAAGCTGGTGGTTAGTAAAATGACCAAGAAAGACCAGAAGTCTATCTTGGTACATTTATGATGGTTGTTATTTAACTATTCTTGCCCGGTATACCAATACTTAACGATCCCCTCAGCAGGTTTTCCGCGGACAGATTGAGATATGTTAGGGAAACCTTCAAAACTGGGTATTAATGTTTGTGAAAGCCAATAACCAGTATGTATGTCGACGCTATTTATCATAAAGGTATCTTGCTCTTCAATTGCTTGCATAATGCCTTCTATGCCGACTGATTGAACAGAAAAATCAGTAACGAAACTTTCTTGAATGCAACTTACCTCAGTTCCATCTTCTAAAGTTCCAGGAGTGCAGAAACCATCTTCTTTCCAACCATTGAGAAAAAAGTCTTCACGGCTTTGTACTTGCACAACAAGTGTTATCGGTAAATCTATATCTGAAGTACCATGCCAGCATGGCTGGTTAATATCGTCACAATATATCTGACTATGTTGGTAGGCGAGCGATTCAAACGTTTTCTGTTTTATCAATTCCGTTGTTAGGTTGGCATTTTCTTCGGCGTTAAATTGATTCCCACAGCACTGTAAGGCATTGATCACAATGCTATCGACTCTGGAGAATATTCGTTGGTCATTATAGACAGTCCCTATTTGTCCCCAAACAATTTCACCATCAAAATTGGCGCTTATATCGTCAATTATTTCGGAAAATCGTTCAATATAATAATCTTTTAGTTCATCTGTATGCAAAGTGACCCACATTGCATTCCAGTCAGCGGCAATGCCTTTTATGCCGATTTCTTGGGCATGTTTTGCCTGAATAATAATATTATTTTGATGTGCATCCAATAGTATTTTAAGCTTGCCCAATGTGAGGTCCTCACCTTGCTCAACAATAATTTCTCGATCATTATTGGTTTGAGTAAACTGCCAAGAATAATAAACTTCAATGTCGAGCAGATTTGCTTGCTCGACAATATATTCGACATACTTTTTAGGGGTATGATACTTAGCTTCGTCTACTACCCAGGGTTCTTGACTATCGTTCCAATCACCATAATTGTACATCCAAAACCTTTGTGCGCCAGATACACTCATCGCTTGTAATGCTTCCAAATACATCAATTCTACATATTCATCTCTGGAACAATTTTCGCGAGTAGACTGGGGTAGACCATCATAAATCCAACTAGGTGAATAATCTTTAAAACTGATACTTCTAACTATACTACTAGCAAGTTCACTTCTGGGGGAGGGTGTTTCAAATTTACCATTATATTCAACGGGGTAATCTGCGTTATGAGGGTTAGTGCATGATGAAGTAACAGGCGGCATTACCACTGGTGTTGGATTTGATGAGGCTGTATCGCTAGTCCCACCGCCGCCACAGGCGCTTAGGAACAAAGTAAGAACGAAGATAATAAAATACTTGTTTGTGTGGGACATCTTTAACCTCTTAATAAATGATGTAGTGAATACGCTACAGACAAGATAGTAAAAATATCCGTATAAATTACAACCCCATGACCTTATGCAATGCACTTAGGCTAATAGCTTTGCGTCTATTAATTTTCGTTAATAGTTGCCAGTTATTAGCTTATTTTATCGTAAAGCCAGATAAGTTCAAAATTATTTATATTCGCTATTAAATAGTAGCGCTAATGTTTATATGATTAACCTAGTTTGGACGTGAATTTATCAGTGTAAATAGTTCGTTTTCCACACCCAAGCGGACGTTAGTATCCACAGTTACCTTATGACTTCTACCTCTATGATTTTTAATTCTACTGTCGAATGTCTTTGGTCAACTAACTGGTGCTCAGTTAACCTCGAAAAACACTCTCAATATCAAACAATTCATTCCGCTTAGCGCACGAAGAAGACGATAGATATTGTGATTTATAAGTGGTTCTTGATGATTTATAAAGAAGAAATATACGTGAAATAGTTCATACTATCGTGCCTGCATAAACAGTAATTGGTTTTACGATATTGCTAGTTTTATTGTTGAACTGATCCCAGCTTATAAAGAGTAGGTACCCATTAATAGCCGTTTTAGTAGCGTTAAAAAACGCCCTACAATGAGGGCGTTTAATAAAGGTTAAATATTATATTTATTGTGAGTTAGCACTTGTCCCTGAGACAAAATACATTTCATCTATTTTATTGGCAATAACCGCATAGCTAGCACGCGTTATACCATTTTCAGGATTGAATGCAGCAGCCAATTTAGGTTGTAAATCAAATTGACCTTGCTCAAGGCTATAGCGAACACCTAATAGCCCCTCGTTCAACGCAATTTGCACGTAACCGCGCATGTTATCCGCAATATCATTTTGGTCAGCAATCACGATTGATTCACCATTGTAATTAATCGTGATTTCATGCTCATCACCCAAGTCCAATGCCTCTTGAGATTTACCAATAACTTGTACTAGGCTATATGCTAAATCAACACGAGTCACTGCAGCTTCACCTTGGAAGTCACCATTATTATTAACCATCATCACTGGACCAAATTGTTGCTTAGCATCTTTCAACGCGGCACCTGGCATAGCAACTGATTCAGCAAAAATGCGGTATCTAGTGTTAACACCACTAAGACTTATATCGGCTTCGTTATCTAAACTACGATGCTGACGTACCGATGCTCCCATGACCAAGGTCTTAGCCAATTCTTCACGATTTAACATCGCATCAGGGGCAAAAGAGGTAGCTGAACGACCATCCATAAGACGTTCAAGTACTGCTGTTTCTATTGCTACTTGCTGGCTATGGCCTGCTACGTCGTTCATACCTTCTGTGCCTTTGAAAACATCTTGCCAGACCCAATAACTGATATGGTTATCACTGGCTTCTTCAGTTTGTGCCTGTTCGTCGTAAGCTACTGCAGCAGGCGGCACTGATAAACCAAAGGCGTCAGTTTCCATAGATAAGCGCCAAGTACCCGCTTGTGCCGGAGCCGTTACAAACGAGTTACTGTCCCAAACTGGGTCGGTAGAATCGCCTTCAAAACGTTGTCCATCAGGTGCTACAAGCACAGCTTTAACACTTGTTAAGGCCGTTAAGCCAACATGTACGGTCTTTGCCTTGGCATCGACAACAAATTCAATCACTTGCGACTCTAGTGTTTCAAACGCTAAAGCACCTTCAACAATTGCCTCTGCATCCATATTAATACTGGCCGTGAAATGAGCATCTGCGCTGTTGTTAACAGATTGCTTCTGATCGGCATCGTATCCTTTGGCTGCAGCGACTGCCGCACGTGCATTAACATAGCCTGCCCCAACTTCCCAAGACTCATAACCTGGCATATTGGTCGCAGACTCTTTCATTAATTGCTTTATTTCGTCAATATGTAGCGATGGGTTAGCTTCCATCATCAGCGCTGCGACACCTGCAGTGTGTGGTGTTGCCATTGATGTACCCGAGATACGGGTATAAAAAGGAATATGTGCTGGGTCAAGCACCAAATCAGCATCTCCGCCATTGGCAGCCATATTGGTTGATGAACGCGTTGATACCATGTTGCGCCCTGGTGCGACAATTGTGACTTCGTTAGTGTAAGTCCACGCCTTACCATCTGGCATGGTGAAATCACCGCTTTCATATTCTAAACCACGAGATGAAAAGTCGACTAAATTACCATTGCTATCGCCTGCACCTACTGACATTCCCCAAGGGATCTGAGCATGAGGGTTATTGCTATTTTCGCCAGAGCCCGAGTTACCCGCAGCAAATACCGATAAAACACCAAATTTATAAGCTTTATATGACGCCAAGGCAACAGGGCCATTAGCATCAAATTTACCGCTCGAACCCCAAGAGTTGCTCATAATACGCAGCGGATGTTCATAGTCATAAACGTGGTTAATAGCATAGTCATAGCCGCCAACCGCATCTAAAATAAATAAACCTAACCCTGAGCCGTATCCGACTAAATCAGCATCGGGTGCAACGCCTTTATATTTTCCATCAGACATAGCGCCCGAGCCCGCTATAGTACCGGCACAGTGAGTACCGTGGCCAACATTCAAGTCGGTATTAGGTTGGTTTTTAATAACAAAACCGTCTGTAATACCGGTTTCAGCGAGATCGAGTGAATGTGTTGCCGCTTGCACGTTATCAACCACTACGTCGCCAAAGAATAAATCTTGGTGTGTTGCATCAATACCCGAGTCATTAACCATAATGGTTACGCCTTTACCGGTATATTCTGTGCCGCCATTGCGGTTTGCAAACTCGGTACCTTGAACTTTGTCAACACCGGTAATTTCACGAGAGTTAGCATTAAAATATTCAAGCTTACGGTTTAACCATACTGAGCGCACATCATCTCGTCCGGCAATTGCTTTGATTTGTGCGACATTAGCAACAACACCCATAATAGGTACGGCAGAAAACTGAACACCCTTACTGATACCTAAGGCTTTTAACGCCCGTATCTGACTCACTGAAATAGGGTTCATTTGTTCAAAGGTTATTACGGCCATGACCGTTTCTTCACCCGTCATTGTCGGAAGTACTTGTGCTAGTTGCTCGCCAATAGCGGCATCAGCTAAAGCGTGCGTAGGTAATGCCATAGCCAAAGAGGCTGCAGCTAAGGCACTTAAAGTAAATTTTTTCATTATATTTCAAACTCCACTATGTATGTTGAATATGTTAAATATTGTTAATTATTTTTGATTATTTTTGATTATTTAAATATTTAAATATTTTTATCATCTGTAGTCTCCCAACAAAAAGGTGGTCTGAAAATAGGGAGTTACCCCTAATATTGGATAAATGAATTGATCATGAGCAAAATTTATAACAGTGAATCGTTTAGGAGCATAGCGTGATAACGAGCAAGTTGAACTGATCGTTTGATTGATGCGCTTTAGGACGCTTTCAAATAAGGCTTTATTCTCATTGAGCATTACATCAATAAGATTCAGAGCAGCGCTATTAGGATTTCATCCTCTATTAAGCACGAATATTTCGCACATAATAAGAAGCATGTTGAGTTAACATTATATCAATGCGCTCAGAGACGGTCTTGTGATGAATTTATAATCTCAACTTGACACTTGTTTTAGCAAGCGTCCTTAGTTCTTATCTTTAGAAAGAAAAGAGCTAACATTTTAACTTTACCGCCAGCCTAGCTAGGGGTAACTCCCTATTTACTCATTACACCTAATATCGATAGAGTGCTTAAGTGATTTATAGACCCTATTAATTTATACCCCCTTAATAATAACTAGAGCGAGTGAAATAATGAAAAAATTTACCTTAAGTGCAATAGCAGCAGCAACTATGGCATTAACTATGCCATCTCAAGTTTTCGCTAACGCTGCCATTGGCGAGCAATTAGCTGAGTTTTTACCGACTATGGTTGGTACTCAAACGGTTATGGCCGTAGTAACTTATAACCAATTAGCGCCCGTATCAACTACTCAACTAGAGCACCTTTCTGGATTAGGTATTAGTCAGGCTGTTCAGTTTGCTTCGGTGCCTGTTATTGGCGTAGTCGCCAACCTAGATCAAATTAAAGCCATTGCTCAACGAAGCGATGTGCGCTCGGTATGGTTAAATCGTGAACTTGAATACTTTAATGCTGATGCTCGTCAGATCACGGGTGTTGATGCGGTTCAAGGTGAAGAGTTTAAATTACAAAATGGCATTGAATATACCGGTAAAGGCGTTACTGTCATGGTTAACGATTCGGGTATTGATGCTACCCATCAGGATTTGTTCTTTGGCGATAAAGTGATTGATAACGTGCAAGGGTTGACCCATGCAAGTTTATTAAGCATAACTGGTGTGACCGAAGGTCTAATACTTAAGAACCAACCTAACACAGATACTAATTCAGGCCACGGTACCCATTGTGCTGGCACTATTGCTGGATATGGCACTATGTCAGATGGCCTTTACCCAGGCGCAGCACCAGATGCTAAATTAGTTGGCTATGGCTCAGGTGGCGTTATTCTTATTCTTGATACTATTGGCGCTTATGACTATGCCATTACTAAAGGTGATAGTTACGAAAACCCATTGCGTGTGATGAGTAACTCATGGGGTTCAAGTGGTAAGTTCGATCCGACTGGCCCTGTTTCTTTAGCTTCATATAAAGCTCATAAAATGGGAATATTATCTGTATTTGCCGCAGGTAATTCAGGTTCAGGTGAAGACACGCACAACCCTTATGCACAAATTCCTTGGGGCATGTCTATTGGCGCAGGGGAAAAAGATGGCACGCTTGCTGGTTTTTCTTCACGTGGTTATAAGTGGGAGTCTGGCGAGTTTACGATGCCAGGTGGTGAAAAATGGACCTACAATAATGAAATTACTATCGTAGCTCCTGGTGTAGACGTTATTTCTACGCGTGCTGTTACTAATGCCGGCGCAAATGGTGGTGAAGCTGATGTAGACGCGATGGACCCTACTCATTTACCTTTCTATACCATGATATCAGGTACGTCGATGGCAACGCCTCATGTTGCTGGTATTGTTGCGCTAATGTTAGAAGCAAACCCTGCATTAGATAACATGACCATCAAGAAATTGTTACAAGAATCTGCGACCAATATGCCAGGTTACGAGCGCTTTGAAGTGGGTGCTGGATTTGTAAACGCCCGTGCCGCAGTAGCAGCAGCGAAAAACTATGATATGAATCATAGTGTCACAGTTAACAACCTAGCTGACAAAGTCTTCAACGCAAATACGCGAGTTGAAATTAGTGATGTAAGCTATGAAGGTGCTATCTGGTCAACACCTAGTGGCGGCACAGAGCTATTTGGATTTGAAAATTCATTTGAGTTTGAAGTTCATAGTGAAGCATTGTGGGTTAAGGGCTCTGCGAGCTCGTTGGCTAATACGGCAAAATTAGTTTTGATTGACCCTAATGGAATTGAATACTTTGGCAACTTGACCTTACCCGTACTTGAAACTGGTATGCGTGTTACGGCACCTGCAATGGCAGGTATGTGGACGATTCGAGTTGACGGACTAACCTCTCTGTCTGGCGTAAATCCAGATCCACTTAATCTAACTAATGGTCCAATGGCTCCTGAAAACTTCGACGTTAGCATAAAGTTTGAAGACTTAATTGGCTTTGAAGGGGCAGACGATATAGAAAATCATCCTTATGAAAATGCGATAAAGTATGCAGTGAGCAAAAGACTAATGGATGGCTTGAATAAAGGTAATTTCAACCCTAATGCAAAGTTAAAACGTAAAGACTTAGCTAAGTACCTTGTCATGGGCGGCGCTGTTCGTCAATACCGTGCATTAGACAGCGAGCCAGGGCCAATGCTTAATGCAGTACCTAGTGGCTACCAAGCGTTTATTAAATCGGTATCGGTTGTCGGTGGCGCATTGAAAGATAGCCTACGTGAACAGCAGCCAGTTATGCTTAGTAAAAATGAAGAGTTTGCACATAACGGCCGTGTATCTAAAGTAGACCTAGCATACAGCTTAGTACAAATTCTAGGACTTGAATCAACCGCTAAAGCGTTTGATCCTGAGACAGATGACATTACGGTTGACTATAATGGTCAGACTATTGTGCTAGCAGATCAAGACAGTATTGCCGACGATATGAAAGGTTATGTGCAACTTGCCATAAAGCATTCATTATTGAATGTTCACTTTGATGTTACTCAAGGTACTTACGACTTAACGCCACAGTTGAATGCTAGCTTTGGTGGAGATTATAAAGTCACTCGTGCAGAATATGCTTTAACTGCCGGTCGTCTTTTTGGTCAATACTTTCAGTAAGCTCTTTGCGTAAATGCTTTGAGTAAATACTTTCAGTAATTACTTTCGGTAACTAGTACCGCATATTAATCAGGAGGCCATTTGGCCTCCTTTTTTTGTGTACACTTTAGTGAATCTTTAGCGAAACGCCCTTTTGCTAATGGCTTTAACTTTACTGCCACTTTTTTTGATAATCAATCCACCACTTCTTCACACACGCTCATTAACTATATTAGTCAAGTCATTGCTTACTTATCCCTATTAACTGAACTCTATTAAAGTTAATTAACCCGGTGGCAACACAGCAATCACTTATACTGAAAAGCCGACAATAAGGTCATGATTTTAATTTAGCTGTAATGCACTTTAGCCATGTTAGTGGTATTAATAAGATGGTATGCGTGTACTAGTAGTTTGACTGAAAAGAGTGGACTTAATAAAATATAGGGTTCAATAAAACGGTGCTGTTACTCAAAGTGTGACTTTAATAAACCGTTAATAGAAGTTAACCACCTAACAACAAGATAAAGTAATGTGCCATATGGCACAGCTTTATATAGCTTTTTTATTTTTTTATCACTACGGGGGAATTAAAATGGTGCCTTGACCCGGAATCGAACCAGGGACACGAGGATTTTCAATCCTCTGCTCTACCGACTGAGCTATCAAGGCAATCTGAATTTCTGTCGAACTTCAAAGAGGCGTAATAGTATAGGGTAAAACGCGTTCAGGCAAGTAATACCTAGGCACTTCCCTAATTATATTTCTGCTAATCCAAAATGTTAGTTTTTAGGATTTTTTTAATAATGAAAAATTTGCCAATAACCTATAACATTGGTTTGCCTCTAATTCTTGATGAATAATAATTGGCAATACTCATGTTCGCTTCTATGAAGATTTATCGTTACCTTTTTTAGAAAATCTAAAATTGAGGAAAATAACATTTTCAGCGTAAGTTATGCACCCAAATTATAGGTGCGCAGTCAGCTTTCTTCTGATCTCTAATTTACAGATATAAAAAAACCAGCATAGTTGCTGGTTTTTTAAATAAACATTTCTAAACGTTAGGTGAAAATGGCAACCATTCCCCAGAAGAAAATAATTGATAAACCAGCACCTACCGGTAAAGTAATCACCCAAGACACAACAATGTTACGTACTACCGTTAAGTTGATTGCCGCGATACCACGCGCCATACCTACACCTAATACGGCACCAACCAATGTTTGCGTGGTTGAAATAGGTAAGCCTGTACCTGAAGCTATTACAACAGTACATGCCGCGGCTAATTCTGCTGCAAAACCACGACTTGGCGTTAAATGCGTAATACCATTACCAATCGTTGCAATAACCTTGTGACCAAATAAAGCAAGACCTGCAACAATACCAAAACCACCTAGGGGTAATATCCACCATGCGATAGCTGATTTTGCAGCGATTTCACCGTCATTACCTACAATGCTTACTACAGCAGCGAGTGGGCCAATTGCGTTAGCAACATCGTTTGAACCATGAGCAAATGCCATAGCACAGGCGGTCACAATCATTAATATCGCAAATACTTTTTCTACGTTAGCATAATGAGTCGTTTTCTCAGCTGCTTCATCAAATTTCAAGCGATTTATGAATATTTTACCAATAACAGCAACAATAACCGCGGCAATAATTGCATAAACAAAACCTTCCGTTGAACCGATGTCCAAACCTAAATGCTTCAAACCTTTCTTGATGGTAACTAAAGCAAGAACAAAACCGGCTAAAAACATGTAAAGAGGTACCCAGCGTTTGGCCTGTACTAATGGTTTGTCCGTATCAAAAATTAATTTTTGTGCACTATTAAATATAATGAAAGCGATAATTCCTGAAATAAGTGGTGTAATTATCCAGCTACCTACGATACCAAGTACTTTGCCCCATTCAACTGCATCAGGACTTACACCCACAGCAGCAAAACCAACGATGGCACCAACAATTGAGTGAGTCGTTGATACAGGCCAACCTAAAATAGAAGCGATCAATAACCAAGTAGCAGCAGCAAACAATGCTGAGATCATACCAAAAACAAGTAATTCTGGACTGTCTACAAAAAAAGCAGCGTCAATAATACCCTTACGAATAGTTGAAGTAACTTCACCACCCGCTAAATAAGCACCTGCAAATTCAAAAACCATTGCGATAAAAATCGCTTGTTTAATCGTTAGTGCTTTAGAACCAACTGAAGTGCCCATCGCGTTAGCCACATCGTTTGCACCAATGCCCCACGCCATAAAGAAACCAACAACGCCTGCAATAATGACCAGCATTGGGCCATGTGTTAATAATATTTCCATGATTTACCCTATTTTCTGGCCAGTAGAATTTCTAAACGAGCACCAACACGTTCAGCTAAGTCAGCTAAATCTCCAATCCATTCAATAATTTGATATAAAAACATTACATCGATTGGATTTAAGTCATTTTCAATCGCTAATAAGTCGCTACGCAATTTTATTTGCATGCCGTCAGTATCATCTTCTATCTGATCTAATTGATTGATCATTTTCTCAACCAATTCGACTTCTCTGCCACGAAAGCCAGTTTCTAATAAATCATCTAATTCATTAATTGCATCAGCTGCTTTCTCTGCCGCGTCAATATTTCGTGCAACATAAGTAACAAAAGAAGCTTGTAGTGTTTCAGGTATAATTAATTTACGACCAAAGATTCGCCCCGCGATGTCTTTCGCTTTATTCGCAATTTTATCTTGCTGCGTCAGTAACTCTAATAAGTCAGCACGATCAACAGGCATAAATAAACCACCCGGAAGTTCAAGACGTATTTGTCGCTTCAACGTGTCTGCGTCTCGTTCATATTTTGATATTTTTGTACGGAGTTTACCTGCTGTTGACCAATCTTGTTTAGCACAAGCATCAAAGAAAGGAGTTAGTTGATTACAACACTTGGTAACCAATCGAATATGTTTTTCTAGTGGTTTAATAGGTGATTTTGCAAATACACCCAGTATTGAATTTCTAGCCATAATTTTATTCCGAGAGCCTAATTGCTCTTTATTATTATTCGTCGCGGATATTAACCCATTTAACACGATGTTCAAGCACTTTATGACTATAACATGACAATTTTAAGTACTTTTTAATATATGTAGCTATTATTCCACAGGATATTATAGCTACATATAAAGTGACTTAAATGTAGTGGTCTTTTACAATTTTACAAGGATTTAATATCTTCTGCTGTTGTATGGCGAACATCTTTACCTTTAACGAAATAGATAATGTATTCACAAATATTTTGACAGCGATCGCCAATTCTTTCTAAAGCACGTGCCGACCATATAACTGTCATTATTTGTGGAATTGAACGAGGGTCTTCCATCATATAAGTCATTAATTGACGCATTAATGCTTCATATTCACGATCAATTTTTTCATCACTTTGATGTGTTTTTACCGCAGCATCAACATCCATTCGCGTGAAAGCATCTAACGTTGCTTGTAAAAACTCTAGCACTTTGCGTCCTAAATTATCTAAATTCAGTAATAACGCTTTTTGTTCTCCAGAGAAGTTTTCTAGGGCAACACGTGCAATTTTCTGTGCTTCATCACCAATGCGTTCTAAATCAGCAATTGTTTTTACAATAGCCATAATTAAACGTAAATCGCCAGCTGCAGGCTGACGCTTAGCAATTATGCGCGTACATTCGTCGTCAATACTGACTTCTAGTGCATTAATTTTGTAATCGTTCGCTAACACATTTTTAGCCAGTGTTTCATCTGCGTCATAAACAGCCGTTAGTGAATCACTTAATTGTTTTTCAACCAACCCACCCATGTGCATGACATGGTTGATGACATTTTCTAAATCTTCATTAAATTGGCCTGAAATATGACGACCAAGATTGATGTTATCCATTATTTTTCCTTATACTTCTACAATAAAAGCAGAATAGTAATCGTCAATGTTAACCGTAGCGGCCAGTAATATAATCTTCAGTTTTCTTTTTAGCCGGGGTCGTAAACAGCGTATTAGTGTCACTGTATTCAATTAAGTCGCCCATGTACATAAAAGCGGTTTGGTCTGAAACACGTGCTGCTTGTTGCATGTTATGGGTAACAATCACAACAGTGAACTGCTTTTTCAAATCATTAATTAATTCTTCAATCGTTAATGTTGAAATAGGGTCAAGTGCAGACGTTGGTTCATCAAGTAATAAGACTTCAGGTTGAATCGCAATAGCTCTGGCAATAACGAGACGTTGCTGTTGACCACCAGAAAGACCTAAAGCACTATCGTGCAATCGATCCTTTACTTCATTCCATAATGCTGCGCTTCGTAATGATTTTTCTGCCGCTTCATCTAATACACGACGATTGTTCTCTCCCATAATACGCAAACCATAAACAACATTTTCATAAATGGTTTTAGGGAATGGATTAGGTCGTTGAAATACCATACCGACTTGACGACGTAATGCAGCAACATCAACTTGCTTACCATATATATTTTGGCCATGAAGATTAATTTCACCTTCAACTTTACATATATCGACTAAGTCGTTCATACGGTTTATACAACGTAAAAGCGTTGACTTACCACAACCACTAGGGCCGATAAATGCGGTAACTTGTCCTTTAGGAATAGACATACTTATGTTTTGTAAGGCTTGTTTGTCGCCATAGTATAAGTTTAAATTTTTAATTTCTAACGCCACTTGTTCTGGCGATAAGTTATTAAGATCAAGTTTAACTTTTGGGTCTAATGCTCTTGGGCTGACTGAAATCATAATTTTCTCTTTCAATGCTTAAATTTTGTTCGTTTCGATTAAAGCGTTCATTATTAATGTTTTCTTCTTATTTATATAAGAGAAAATTTTCACCCTCGCTAAATTTAATAACAAGGGTGATACATTAAATTAATGCTCTAACATGCGATATTTTTCTCTTAAACGGTTACGTATGGTAACGGCTGTCATATTGAGTGAAACAATAATAGTCACCAATAAAAATGCAGTTGCAAAGACTAATGGACGTGCTGCTTCAACATTAGGGCTTTGAAAACCTACATCATAAATATGAAAACCTAAATGCATAAACTTACGGTCTAAATGTAAGAAGGGGAAGTTACCATCAAGCGGTAAGTTCGG
>Ga0115005_10003070_pt1 | contig 13266 bp, 16 predicted proteins | sample ArcOceMetagenome_FD_87163 | JGI IMG/M metagenome (GOLD analysis project Ga0115005, IMG submission 87163) | Marine eukaryotic phytoplankton communities from Arctic Ocean - Arctic Ocean - Greenland ARC118M Metagenome | ecosystem: Environmental > Aquatic > Marine > Oceanic | place: Arctic Ocean... | reverse complement strand
TGAGGGGGCGCACGGATCAGGTAAGTAGACTTCGCCATTAATACCGCCGAAACAATGTTGGTTCCATTTCAAAAACTAAAGATGATTGATGCTTCTCAAACAGGTATCCTTCTTGCATTTGTACCATCATTACAGTATTGCTTGGTGTTGGTGGATAGCCATAATTTTGTTCCCAGGTGGGGATTCATACTTTGGAGCTCTACTTAACTCATGGATCCATGTACTGTTGTACTCTTATTATGCATTTGCACTTATAAAATTCCCTGCCCATGGAAAAGGTACCTTACCCATGCACAATTACTTCAATTCACATCTGTCGTCATTTACACTTTTGTTAGCATCCAAATGTGGCCAAAAGATCAACGCGAGGGAAACACATGCTCTTCGCTATTGTACAAGTTTGGGAAATGGCCAGCCTTTTCGTACTTTTCTCATTTTTCTACATGAAATCTGACATGTACAAGTATGGGAAATGGCCAGTCTTTTCGTTCTTTTCTCATTTTTCTCCATGAAATCTTATAGAAATATGAAAGATTTGAAGAAAGCAAGAAGTGATGAAGATCAATGCCAAAAGGCCGTCAAAGAGGGAGTGACAGGAGCTACACAAGCTGTAGAATCAGCTGCGAAGAATGCTGGTAAATTTACTACTTCAGTGAAAGGGGGGGGGAGTGTGCGCCTCAATGTAATACAGTTTTGAATCATTCAAGAATCTCATCTACACCTCCGTCGATATTACATTTTAAAAAATTATTATTATTAAACTATCGCACATTCCATGATGATTTCAGTTGCTGCTTGACGGGAGAGGAGTCCAAGGCCTCCTGTAAAGCAAAAAGTGGAATTTTATCCTTGACAAAGAACTGCGTCTCTGGAAAAAGTGACTCTGGTATGGTCTCCCTCCCTCCCCGTTGTCTTTTTATTTGTTCTAATGCTCTCACACAAAAATGCTTGTAATGAGGAACACTGGTGCAGAGTCAAGATTTTGCCTTCTATCGATTCATTCAACCAGAACAACAAGGCAACAATGATCGTCTGCTCTTGGAGGAGCTCGGCATGGAGCGAGGGGAAAGAAAAAGTACAGCATTGAACATATTGAATATGCTTACTGCTATTTCCCGATGGCTGCTAGAATAGAATTAACGTCGTACACTACGTGTAATGCCTCTTGCTAATTGAAGTTTTTCTGTATGTTATTTATTTTCACCTCTATACCTAGTAATCTTCATCAAGAAAACGGTGCAATGATACGACTCCCTCCTCAAATGATTCAATTCTTCTTCTGCATTCTTCCAAGTCATAGTTTCGTTGTGATCCTCTCCCAGATAATGATGTGTAATCCGAGTCCTATACAATCCGGCCGCAATGCGAATTATTTCCATTTGCTCTTCATTTTCAGTAAAATACAAGTACATCATCGTATATCGTATCGTATTTGTACTATTGATTGTCCTCTAGCTGCTACCGGATGTATTTACAAACTGGAAATGGGCACCTGCATGGTCAATGCGCCCCCGTCCACATTCAGAATCACACCGGTCGTCCAAGAGCCAGCCTTGCTCGAGAAAAAAATGGCAGCACCTGCCATGTCATCTTCCTCGCCCATTCTCCCGAGTGGAATGCTTCTCGCAATCGATTCCTTGTTCACTCCATAGGATTCAAGGCCCAGGGTCATTCGAGATGGCACATAGCCAGGCGCGATAGCGTTCACCGTAACATTCTCGGGAGCAAGATCTGCAGCCATCTTTTTGGTCAAGTGGTGCACTGCAGCTTTGCTCACATCGTACGCATGCGTCGGTGCCTCCTGTGTCATGAGTCCTGCAATGCTCCCGATATTGATAATTCTGCCAGGGTCGGTATTACTTTGTCGCTTCAGCATAGGCACACAGACTCTAGATAGATAGAATAATCCCTTGACATTGAGATCCATTACTTTGTCCCAGCCCCAATTTGCCCTTCCGCTTACTCGCGTTGTGTCGTAGGGGTCTTCGCCCCAGGACGTCCCAGCATTATTCACCAACACATCCAACCTTCCATCAAAGACCTCTTTGGCGTGAGCTGCTAATGCCTCGCATCCCTCTCTAGATGATGCATTCGAAACAACATAGTGAATTTCCGGTTTCTTCGGCATAGAGGCTACTTTGAGTTGGAGGGATTCGGCAGCCTCGCGGCATGCTCTTTCGTCGCGAGAGGTAAGAAGAATATTTGCTCCAGCGGATGCAAATCCTGAAGCAATCATCAAACCGATTCCTCTTGATCCTCCAGTAATGAGGACATTTTTGCCTGCGACTGTGAAAAGGTTTGACATTCAAATGTTGTTTGTGGGTATTGGTTTAGCTTTAGAAGGACTGGATGCTTCAATGGATATTCATATGTACAAGTATGTACCGCCGGTATGGTCTATGGTCTTGAATATCTTTCACCCTCTATTCTGCGGATACTTATTTGCTTGTGCCTTTCTCCCACTCACAATTAGAAATATGTGGCGTTTATTTACGACGTCACATAAGTAAAATGATTATTACGTGTACACGTACACACGTACGACGAATATTTTGAATGTTTTGGTCTGAATAATGAGGTGCGCACCATTTTTCGACATTCTCAACACGACACCGGTACATATTGGCACCCGGTATGTACTGTACCTGATACCTGACTGTATCATTCACAATCAAAAGATGTTCAGATGCAAGCGGTGCCCACCGATGGAAATCAATTTCTCAAAAGTAATGGCATTGATTGTAGTGCTATACCTATCATCTGGAGCCATTTTATTTTGTTTTATTTTGGAGAAGTGGACGTTAAGGGATTGTATATATTTCTCAATTGTTACGTTCACTACAGTTGGCTATGGGTAAGATTTTTTTTGCAAATGGCATGAAACCTGATTCTGTGGAATGACACTTGAATCTGAACCAAGCTTGTTCGAACCGCAAAATTGATCGTTTCTCCCCTGCGTGTCACCAAAATGAAGTGCTCACACCAAGCTCACACTGTTGCTCATTGTCGTATGCATTATGCATTATGCATTATTCATTCAGAGATATTACTCCACAAAGTCCTGGAGGAAAAATATTGACATGCGTATTTACAAGTGCAGGACATGCAATCATAGGAATTATATTAGGTTCTTTCGGCCATCGATCGTATTCAAAGAAGTTAGAACTTATGAAAAAGATGGAAAGACCAGGAACGGCAGGGTTGGGTGTGTTCAGCAGTGTTGATTCACCTACACCTATTGGCTCATTTGAATATGATATTGTGTCTCCTTCTAGCAGTACAGCTACAGTGAGTCAACCGCTGCCACTCTCAAAAATATTTTCGAGGCGCTATTCTAGCCTACCAGATTTCATCGTTACTATCGAAAGATCCGTTCAGCATTCAATGGATAACATATCGGAACGAATCACTGCAAACCGTTCTTTCTTAAAACCATCTCTGAAGACAATGAATTCTATGGTCGTCTTTTTGTTTCCTCTTGCATTATCGATTACCATTGGCGCTGCGGTAGTTGGGTATTTAGAGAGGTGGTCGTGGTCTGATGCCATATATTGGTGTACCATGACCGGAACAACTGTTGGGTAAGTTGTTTTTTTCAAGTTTTGTTCACGATGCATTCATGATTTTGTTGTGTTCACGTACGTATTCGTGTGTTATTCAGTATGCAGATGCTTACAATTGAATATTCAACCTGTTTCAGATACGGTGATTTCCACCCAACCACTAGCTCTACTAAATGGTTCTGTATATTTTTCATCCCACTCTGTGTCACACTGATGAGCGTGGGCATTGGCAGAATAGCAAATATGTTCGTTTCAGCAGAGATTGAAAAGAACTTCTCAAAAAAATTCCGTCGTGAATTCACACTAGCTGAATTGAAAAGTATGGACCAAAATGGTGATGATGAAATCGATAAGCTGGAATTTGTGGAGCACTTTCTGCTTAGTATGCAGAAAGTGGACAAAGCACTTTTGAAGCAGCTTCATGATCAGTTTAATGCCCTTGATGCAGATGGAAACAGAAAGTTAACAAAGGAAGACTTTGATTTGCTTGATGAAAAAAAGCTGAGGGGAATATTGGGTGGTGATAGCAAGCACACTGCTCACACAAATGTTGGTCAGCAGTTGAGAGATGCGCCTGGCGTACGAAGTATACCTCCTGGCAACGAGCATTGTCTAGATGCGTTTCCTGTACCAGATCCTCAGTGTGCCCTCATTAGCTCACAACAGCTAATGACTGGACAATTGTTGGACGAGGATATTATAAGTGTATGATTATCGGTCAGATCTGTTAAAAGTATTCGCTACAGCTAGTGCTTATCTAGTTCCCGGTCCACTTTCAGCCGGTTGCAAAAAAGCTACTGTACACTAACTGAAAAAAATAGATTTGTATTGTGTACCCTACACGTGGTGTGACGGTACGTGTAGTTGCAGGTGTAGTAATCATTGTCTATTATGCACAAAACCTATCATTGGGATTTTTTAAACAGGTCACAAAGCCCTTTTTGATCATTTGATTTATTTTTTTAAACAACCTATACAGATTTATTCAGAGGGAGGAATGATAATATATTGCGGGTTGCCCATCGATCCGCTGGCCTTTAATTGAATTGATATAACCTTCTGGGTTAGGCGCAAAGCTTTGCTATTTGGTGCTTCCAAATCTGGACGATTAATTGTAACCTTGACGGTATCTCCTGGTTTGAATGTTTCTAGAGCCTGGAACAGGTCACCTTCTTTGTTGACTTTCATGTCATTGATTTTAATAATGGTATCACCGATTTCAATTAGACCTGTCATGAAGGAATCGAGGAAAATTTGGTTGGTGATTAGCAGGTATCTTATATTTGGGTACACGATGTCATATATTTGTGTAAGATACATACGTAGATATGCACATTACTTACCATTTTCAGTTCGTCGCGTTCCTCTCAACCCAGCTTTATATGCAGGGCCATTTGTTGGGACTTCCAATACCAACACGCCTTTATCTATGCCCAGCACTTTAGCTTGTTTGGAATCCAAATATGAGATACCTAGGATCGGCCTCACTATCTTCCCGTCACGAATCAAAGTCTCTGCAATGAATTTGACCGACTGTGTGTAGAAACAAGAGCAGATGAAGAGCGTGAGATGAGTTGAAAGCTCCATCCAAAGAAACAAGTGGCACGAAAATAACAAATAAAGATAAAATTTCGAACCAAGCCAAAACAACACAACAAACTCACTTCCACTGGAATTGCAAATCCAATTCCTGCACTGCCCCCACTTGGAGAATAAATGGAAGTATTCATCCCAATCAATTTCCCAGAACTGTTCAACAACGGTCCACCCGAATTTCCCGGATTAATAGCCGCATCTGTCTGTATCACATTTGTAATTGGCCTCCCAATCGGCGACCTCATCTCCCTCCCCGTTCCACTCACCACCCCCACTGTCAGGGTATGATCCAGACCGTACGGATTTCCAATAGCATACGCCGATTGACCAACTTTCAACCCGGTCGACGTCCCCACGTCAATAGGATAGAGATCAAAGACGGGTGCATCAATCTTGAGCACGGCAATGTCTTTTCCAGGATCTACCCCCACAACCCTCGCCTTGTATACTTTTCGGGAGAAGCTGGTGAGTGCCGGATCGGCATTTTGCATGCTGGTCATTGGATTGAGGTACTGTTCTCTGGATTGTTTCGTTCTGGCTTTGGAGCTGCTTATGGGTCGGAGGTTTGCTTGGTCTTCTTCGTCGTCGTCGTCGAATACGCGTGATAGGACGGCTATTTGCGCAGATTTGGCATTTCGAACTACGTGGTCTACGTGTACATATATAAAATAAAACACAGGTGAGGATGAGAATCATTTGTGTCGAACCCTCACTTTGTCAAATTGATTCGTGCTCGCGATGCCATGCCATGCCATTTCACAGAAAGAACTTACAATTTGTAATAATGTGTCCTTTATCATCCCAAACAAATCCACTTCCAGTTCCAACAGGAACTTCCATAATATTGGTCGAGAAAACATCGCGCTGTTCCTGATACGTATCAATATAAACCACACTAGGAGCCGCCTTCTCAAACACTGCAATCCGCCTCAGCTCCGATGCCGTCAATGCATCCATATCTTCCAAATTGCTACCTCCAGCACCAGCAGAATCAACACCGGTGGATTTATAAGATGTATTATACTTTTTGGGAACATTCTGTTGACTAAATTGCATAACGACTTTCGTTGGATCTAGTTCGAGAAGGTCCTCTTCTGCGCGAGCGGGGTATGGGTTGTGTTGCAATTGAGCTAGAATTATTGCCATGATTGCCGGTGCTTGGATTATATTTCTCCTAGCTGCATCGTGATTGGGTTCGTCGTCGCTTTCTTTTACATTGTGCTTCACTTGTGAATGTCGTCGGACTCTTTGGTGGTTTAGAATATCATGATCCGTGTTGACGTTGACGTCACAAAAGTCCATGGCATGATCGAAATCATCAGAGTAGATATTCATATTCAATTCCAATGAAAATGACGCTCTTTTCGAAATGAAACTATTGCTATTGGGAACAAAGGCTGCAACCTCGGCCGACTGCAAGAGCAGCATAGGCATCAATATCATTGTCAATAGCACCACACAACGATGCTTGTTCTCATATCTTATCCCCTTCATCGACATTGTTTCTTTGAGTTTGGCAATTTTTGATAGTTTATGGATCGCGATGAATTAGTTAGTGACGAACCCTTAGCTAGCCCTTAGCCTCCGCCTGTCATGCAGTTAGTTCGTGGTACGTGCAGACAGAACAAGCAATTTGATAGTGTTGTGTCATGCGACATGCTTCTTGCTTGCTTGAACTGCATGTTGCTGTTTTTTATACGACAAAAAGTTTACACCTCGAATGAAATAAATGCAAATTGCGCGAATGAAGGTCTTTTCCATCGTTGGATTGGTAGGTTTGGTTTTTGGCCTGATTTCAGATTGGATGTTCAAAGATGATGATGAGTTATCAGCTATCAGCTATCACGACACTACATTCTCCGTTGCTATTTGCTATTGGATAAAGCATAACATAAAGCATACGTAAAGCATAAAGAAAGCCTGGAATCTTTCTTCATTTTAATTAAACCAATCATCGCTTGGTCCAATTGTTCAGATAGCTAATTCATCGTTGCGTTTCAGAAACCTTCATCAGCCCATCCATTCATCATGGCCAAGAAGAAAAAGAACGGGGGGCAGAGGGATACAAGAGGATATGCCACTTCGAATTCGAAACCCAAACCCAAACCAAAACCAAATGCATCTTCCCAGAGTAAAGGTGGAAATGTAAATACGTCCAAAATGGCTGGGAAATCGGTCAGAAAAGTTCAAGTCTCGCAATCGGCCCAGGATCAAATTGCGTCTCTGTTGGATGAACTGAAGCAGTCTTTGGTTTCTTCGTCTTCTTTCGCTGGCGCTGATGATGGTGGAGAAAAGATTGGTGTGCGTAGGCGACCGATTGATTTTTCGGTGGATGATAAGAAAGTGGTGAAGAAAATTGCAGCCCTGGTGAGTTTTCTGTCGTGTCTATGTGATTGTCAGAACAGTACGTGTAGGTGTATTGTGTACATGATGTTTATCACGTACTTGTATTACTTTGTCAAAAGCGTATATGTGGTTGCTGCTGTGGAATTGAATTCCAATGTCCCAAGCAAATCGTGACGATATCTTCATGGTACAATACAGTACACTGGATTTTCTCGCTCTGCATACATACATTTCCTTCTCACATCACTTTTTCACCATCACTGTTCCAAAATAGAATGATAGACTCAAAGAGCTTGGCTTCCAAGAAGATCAAATCAAAAGTGCTTTCGTGGCAGTCGTTTCTGGACAGGGTACAACCGCATATCAATACCCTACACGTAATGAAAATGATGATGGAAATATCAATCAGAACAACAATAACAATCCATTGTCTCTGGATCCTCTTTTAGATTGGTTATGCATGCATTTGCCGACAGAAGAATTACCGAAGCTATTTACAGATATAAGTCCTCTCGTTGGAGGTGATGAGAAGTTGTCCAAGGTGACGTTTGAGGGAACAGATAAAACTGATAGTGTGGAGGGTGATGGTGATGGTACGAGGCGCGATGTATGGGATTTGACTTCGAATCAATTCCCGAGCGATACTTCCGTGGGAGCAAATGAAACTAAAGATTCCAATCCAAATGTGGATGTGGATGGAGGTTGCAAGAAGCCGTCTACGCAGAATGGCGAGAATGATAAAGTGAGCAATGAAGTGGATGAAGAAGCCGCTGAAAGAAAAAGATGGCTTCTCCAACAATATCAATACGATGATGACAGTAATGACGAGGAGGACAATGGTCCCAATGATGATACAGCAAAGGTACAAGAGGATGTTGTCATCGCAGAAAAGTCGATCGAGGAAGTAAGGCTAGAAAAGCTAGAAAAACAAATAAAGGAGGATAGAGACAGTCTCAACGATGACGCTGCTAATTATATGCGTAGCAAGTATGAAATTGCAGACCTTAAGAAACAATTGAAAAAGGCAGAGCAGCAAGCAAAGGGTCTACGGGCAAAGATTGCAAAACAACGAAAGGCAAAAGAGGCAGAGGAAGCAGCTGCTGCAGCAGCTGAGGAAACGGGAGAAGGTTCTGGGAATCTGCAAAATGATGAATTGGATGAGGATTACAATGGTGGAATTTCTGGGTTGTTTGGTGATGGTGTTGCTCCGGCACCTGCCCCAGCACCTGCCCCAGCGCGTAGTGGTCCTGTGACAATCGCGAGCAGTACACCTAGTACGTATGTTCCTACCCTCTCAGCTGATATCCCCTCAGGGTGGACTGGAAAGACTCCGAAGGTATTGTTTCTGGAGCACTGCCGGAAGAAAAAAATACCAAAGCCTTTCTTTTCAAAGATGCCTGGAACAAGGAACGGTTGTTCAGTGAGAATAAAAGGCGGCGAGGAGAGAATTATTGAGCATGTAGGCCCTTTCTCTAAGTTCAAGGATGCTGAGCACTTTGTTTCGACGAAGGCACTTTACGCGCTCGCCCCAGAGCTACCTCTCTACCAACTGTTGCCTCCAATCTTTAGAGACTTGTGGAAAAGTTGGGACGACGAAAAGGAAGCGAATAAAATCGCTTCTTACGCCAAGGAAGAAGATGCACGAGATAAAGAGATAATGGCGTTAGTTCGATCAATCGACGATGCGCTTCCTACTCGTAATAAGACGAAGAAGGACAAAAAGGAAGAAATAAAGGTTTCGGTGGAAGAAGCGAAAACGCTTGTCGATTGGGATGAGGAGTCCTGGAATTCTGAGGACGCCGAGGAACAGAACTTGGTCAAGGCAACTGCGGCGAAGGTTGTAATTTCAATTACGGCCAAGGGTAAAAAAATGAAAGAAACATTTGAAAAGAAACAAAATACCAATTCATATCAGGATATGAAAAAGATTAGAGAGTCGCTGCCGATGTACAAGTATAGGATGGAATTTCTTGATACTGTCAAGCAAAATGCTGTGACGGTTTTATGCGCCGAGACTGGTGAGTAAATTATGGTGAAGAGGATCTGGTGATGTTTTGTTCATTTCATTTTCATATTATATGCACATGACTGAATTATTATGCACCATCTTCTTCAAGGCGCGGGGAAGACTACACAGTGCCCACAATTTCTTTTAGAACAGGGCCTAGAAGAGGGATTGGGAGACAAAACATCTATCATTTGCACACAGCCGCGAAGAATTTCGGCATTATCCGTCGCTGAACGTGTAGCGGAGGAGATGGACGAAAATATTGGGGATCATGTTGGTTATCAAATAAGAATGGAAGCAAGAAGATCAAAAAATACGAGGTTGATGTTTTGCACAACAGGGGTAATTTTACGCCGACTACAAGACGATCCAAATCTGACAGGGGTTTCTTGCGTCTGTGTTGACGAGTGTCATGAACGGCAGTGGCAAATAGATTTCCTATTAATTGCGCTGAGAAAATTAATTCAGACAACGAGAAAAGATTTGAAAATAGTTTTGGTGAGAACGTCTTGCTTTCTTCGTTTGTTATGACATCCCGTCTCCTTTCTCACAGTGAATTCTTTGCAACTTTACAAATAGATGTCGGCTACGTTGGACTCTGAGTTATTCTGCTCATTCTTTGGTGGCGCTCCATTCTTGAGCATTCCAGGACGGACTTTCCCCGTCAACCAATACTATCTCGAGGATGCCTTGGATGCGACTGGGTATGTAGTTGAGGAAGATTCAAGATACGCGTTGCGTTCCCGACGCGGTGGTAACACTACTTCAATGTGGGTAACAGGAAAAGGCGGGGAAAAGAAAAGACAAGTTGTGTCTCTGGAATCAGAGTTGGAGTCTTTAGAAGTCTCAGATCGATACGAAGGTTACTCAATGTCTACACGAAGGTAAAATTTATGATTGGTTATTCAGGAACAATTCATGCAACGAAGATTGTATATCTTTGCTCACATTATATCTCTGCACAGGTCAATGGAAATTGTCAACGAAGAGGTCATAAACTATGAGCTTATAGAGGATCTTTTGTCACTTGTGATAATTGATAGTGATATGAACAGAACAATCTTACCACCAGAAAACGCCACGAGTTCCCTCATCAGTAATGGATCTGTATTAGTATTCCTTCCCGGTATTGGAGAGATTCGGGTGCTTAATGACATCTTGAAGAGTAATATTCACTTTGGGGACGAAACTCGCTTTCAGATAATCCCGATGCACTCTACGCTGTCCCCGAAAGACCAAAAGCGTGCATTCATTAAAACGAAGGAAGGGTGCCGTAAAATCATCCTAGCTACAAACATCGCAGAAACGAGTATTACAATTGCCGATTGTGTCTTTGGTAAGTTTTTTCATTTAAAAATTACAATTGTGACCTACACGCACACGAAGAATACTGACTGACGATTTTTTCTGAAAGTTATTGATACTGGACTGGAGAGGCAAATCGTGCAGAACAAAAGGTCTTCGACATCAACTCTTGTGACTGGTTGGTGTTCTAGGGCTAGTTCAAAGCAGCGTGTAAGTATTTCACCTTGATATTCTGATCTTGTCATTAGAATTTCATTTTTGCTAAATACATTCATTTGCGCCTCTCGTTTCCAAACATTAAGGCTGGTCGTGCGGGACGAGTTCAACCTGGTATTTGTTGTAAGCTTTATTCGTCCAACACGGCCAACGTCGTAATGAAGAAGCAATCAACACCTGAATTACAGAGAGTACCACTCGAGGAAGGTAAGTTTATTCACTTCGATCATACTTACCAATCACACGTACAAGGGCCTCAACACATCGTTTTTTAGTCTGCCTTAGTATCCTTGCGGGGAAGCTATCGGACAACTGTATGGATTTCCTCCTCCAGGCGCCTCAGCCTCCTTCACAAGAATCAGTGAGCAGTGCTCTAAAGGTACTGGAAGAGGTCGGGGCTATTAATCCAATTTCTACAAGGAGACCTGGGTCAAGAACCGAAGCGATCACACCTCTTGGTACTCACCTGTCAAAACTTCCTGTCCACGTTCGTCTGGGAAAGATGCTCATTTTCGGTGCCTTGTTTGGGGCGTTGGACACGGTCCTCACAATCGTTGCCTCCATGAATGCAAAATCACCCTTCATCACAAACATGGATGGTACTCCCAAAGAGCACAGGGTGTTCTTCCACCCAACATCAGACTTCTTGACTGCATGCAATGCTTGGGAGGCATATGTAGCAGCGTTGGACGTAAGCTCATCAAACGTACGCAAATTTTGCACAAAGAATTTTCTGAACAGGACTGCATTCATAGAAATTGGTGACATGAGAAAACAATTCTTACAGCTGCTTTCGTCTATTGGATTCGTTGACAAAGCTTTTGCAAATTCTATCGGTGATTTAAAATCCAGTCGATTCAATAGACATGGATCGAAAGAGGATGTTATTAATGCTGCTGTTTGTGCCGGCCTCTATCCCAACGTAGCACACATCACAAATCTACCTGGTGAAGCACATAGCCTATATCACAAGGGAGAAAGGCTTTATTTTCACAAATCCTCTACAAACCACAACAAACAAGGCCTAGAATCAGAATGGGTTATATTTCAAGAAAAATTCGCTACAAGCAGGACATTTGTGTCAACAACAAGTTTGATCAAACCTTTTAGCTTGCTTCTCTTTGGGAATTCGGTTACAGTGAAGCACGTCATAAGAAAGGTTGTTGTTGATGACTGGATCGAAGTGAATATATCTGCTCAAGTTGGTGTTATGTTTCGCGAGTTGAAAAGCGCATTATCACATGTCATAAAGGATCGAATGAATAAGGACACAAGCGATGAAAGAGCTGCAATGATCATTGATGGCATTTGTCGTTTATTCATCATTGAAGGAATTGAAAATAGATAATCAAAACCTATTTTACTGCGTACGATACGCTGTGGTACTAATTACTGGTAGCCTGTAGGGGAATAATCATCAAAAAGTATCACAATGCCGTCCCATCCCAAGTCATCTGGAATAGTTCGTTTTCGTTCTGGCACCTGTTCATAGTCTTGCGTATGTTCCGATAATATCAATTTGTTTGGATCAGAAATTCCTTTGTGTTGTGCTTGAGACGATCTATCTGCCACGTTTTCATTCTCATCTTCATCGGAAAAATCGTTGTTATCCTCCTCTACGGTCTTGCGGCGTTTCTTTGCTGGTGCTTTAGCCGTTGGTCTTTTTCGCCACTTTTTATCTTCCTTCAACTTGCCCTCTTTATATTTCTGAACATTTTTTTGTAACTGTCGATCCTTGATCGGGACCCATCCATTTGACACGACTTTCCTAACCGTGGCAATTCTTTTCAAATTGTCGTCACCTGCAAAATCACAAACTGACTTTGCAGCAAGAAAAGGTGACGAGTAAATATCCGTACCATGTGAATTGGTTGCTATTGGTGCTGTAATGGATGAAAAATTAATCCAACCAAAGTTCTCATGTCTTCTAGCACGGCTCGATGACTGTCTCTGTGTCAGTAGTAGCCTCTGCTCATCAGTTCTTCCATTCATCGTGGCATTCATTTTATCTTTACTTTGTAGCCTCTGCTCATCAGTTCTTCCATTCATCGTGGCATTCAAATTCTCTTTACTGAGTAGCCTCTGCTCATCAGTTCTTCCATTCAACGTGGCAATCCTTTGCTCTTTACTTTGTAGCCTCTGCTCATCAGTCACTTCTCGAATGAACTTATTAGTAAATTTAGCTTCTTGTGCCATCTCGAGCCCATCTGTTTTACTAAACTCGACATCATG
>Ga0115005_10003069_pt1 | contig 13268 bp, 9 predicted proteins | sample ArcOceMetagenome_FD_87163 | JGI IMG/M metagenome (GOLD analysis project Ga0115005, IMG submission 87163) | Marine eukaryotic phytoplankton communities from Arctic Ocean - Arctic Ocean - Greenland ARC118M Metagenome | ecosystem: Environmental > Aquatic > Marine > Oceanic | place: Arctic Ocean... | reverse complement strand
CTGTCTGTCTGTGGTCCAGCGGTGGTGGTTGGTGGCGCGTGCGGCGGTGGCACGTGGTCGATTGAGTGGTGTACTAGTAGTCAGATTGGGACATTGAACATTGTCGTGCACGAATAATTGTCACATCGAGCAAACTCAATTTTTTTAAATAAAGAATAAAGTGCAGAATGCTACACCTTCAACCTTGGCTACACTCTACAATAATGGATTGAAAAACAGGTTTTCTGCGAAGTTCAAGAAGTCTCATTGAATTAATGCAATATTTACACAATTTAGTTTTAGCACATGGGAGATATATCAAGCCTCTCCCACTGATGCAGTCTTTTGAGATCCCGCCGGAGTCAAACATGACCTTGCGACGCTTTCGAAAACTTTCTCAATCTCGGTAGCACAATGAGTGAAAGGGTGGCTCCAGAATTGATAACGCTGGTTTTTAATCAACTCAATAAATGTTACTAGGAGTCCCCAAGGATGAGGTCTGTGCACAATCAAACGTTCTAGAAGAACTCTGGTCACTTGCTCCCTGACGCCTTCATCTTTTGCCTCACCAAAGAGGAAAAGCATTACGCACGAGAAGTAGTGCGTGTGACTGGACGGGAACCGCAACTGGTTTGCGATAGCATTCAAGCTGATGTATCGGCCACGATCATCAAAGTCCATAAGCTTCTGCAAAACCTCCATCTCAGCAGTGCGATGAGAAATCTGTGAGCTCTGCTGTTTAGCAATAGCGTGCATTCCAACGTACAACACAAGAGCATTGACCTTTCCAGAGTCAATGTCTTTCGTGTCATCTTTATAAAGACGGGGAATGAGGCCATTGAGAAAATCTGAAGACTGGCGATTTTTCAAAAATGTATCAAGATCGTCACGCATTCCAGTGATTGGACCAGCAACATTAGAGAGCACAAGAGGACTCTTTGACATCTCAGGGATGACGTCTATTTTCAAATTTGGGGTAAAGGGGTCAGGTAAGACCATTCCTCGAGGGAATGCGGAAAGCACAAGATTCCGGAGCTGGACGCAATTCTCTGGGATAACGTTGCAGAAAGAAAGATGGTATCCTGCCAAGAATGCTGGATAGTCATGAAGCAATACAAGTAATACTCGCATTGTTCCTTTGTAGAGCTGCCTCATGGATTCAGTAAGATCGATCTTACGAAGATGAGGTTCCAAGAAAAGAAAGAGATCAATAAGAAGCTGGTGCGCGAGGGCCCATCCTTTCTGTCCTTTCTGAGACAATAGATTCGATAGGAACATTCTATGAGAAACCAATTCAAGCCATGCGAATGCAAAGCCCGGAATCACTAGCGGCTGAACCACATGGAATGCAGTTCCGAAGACTCTAAGGATACCATGACTGATTGGGTCGAAAATTGGACTGGGAGAATTCAAATCCATCACAAGATTGAGCAAAAGTCTGAAGTAAGGTCTCTGATCCCATTTTGCCACACCATTTCCACTTTCGCGCTTCGAGCGTTCATAGCTTGCCATCATGCTGCGCATCGTCACTCCTAGAATTTGATTTAAGAGTGAAATGCGCTGGTTTGCAACTTCCTCAGGAGTTCCTCCCGAGTTCAAATGCTTCATCAAAGTGACAACGAGCTTGCCGTACCCATCAATAACACAGTAATTCAAAGCCTTCTGTTTCTTACTTTCTACTAGGACAGCTGTGACCAAGATGTCTGTGCTAACACGGAAGAAACGTTCACTTTGCTCTTCGTTGTTCCCGATTCCATTCTGCTGTAGTAATTGGACATATTGGAGCATTTTATCATTGCTCCCAGTATCATTAATGATCCTCATCCAACCATCGAGTAAGAGAACAAATCTCTCCTTTAGCCCAGGTGGATCGTCACGTGAAATAGATCCTGTAGATTCAAGTGCGCGCGTTGTGGCTCCTGACAAATTGGCTAAAGATGCTGCGGACAAACTGCTACTATCTTGATGAGTAGCTTTGGAAGAAGACTCACTGAGGCTGGTAGCTTTCGCAGATATGACGTCATGGGTCGTTTTACCATTCGCGCCTGGTTTCTTCTCTTCGACCGCTCTCAATAATTGCGCAATCTGATTGCTGACGTTGCTTTGACCACTGTTCTTGCCAATCTCCACAAGGGCGCTCATTGTTTTTGGTAGTTCTTTAGGATTGACAATATTTTCATGCACTGCAGTACGGATGAAAGCCATCGTAAACTCGAGCCAAATAACATTTCTCCCTCCATTGAGATTCTCGAACAAATAATTATCAAGCTCAGTGACTTGCAGTAGTTTGCTACGTAAGAGTAGAAGAAGAACAGTACGGTGAAGCTTGCGTTTGGCGTCAGTATCTGCGGGGGCATAGGTCGCCCATGTTCCTAAGTCTTTTTCAAGTTGGCGGCAGCAAATATTCAAAGACTCGAGCAAAGCCACAAATGCTTCCAACCTCAACGGTTCAGACAGCCTAAGTTCGTAAAGGCGTCTGAAAATAGTCTGCGCGAAGCCAAGTGCAGAATCATTTTCAAGTGAAGTCAGGGCACCATTTGCAGCAACTGATGTTGTCATTTGTTTGGATGCTAAAATGAGTTGCTTAATCTCATGTTCCACTGGAATTCTGCTCAAAGTAATCTCGGGAGCACGGGGACCAACCTGAGCGAGCAATGCGGTTACGGCACTCTCGAGCTTCATGGCAATGCTTGAAATAACTTCTACACTAAACCTAGCATTTGTTTTACCAGCAGGTGTCCCAGGAACAGAACCTGCAGTACTTGCTGCGGTACTTACTGTGCTGGTAGAACTAGGTTGCTGTGCGGTTGGCTGTCTAGGAATTCTTTGGAACGCCTCATATACAAGAAGTTGCTCGTTTCGAAGCCCACCTGGTTTAGGGCGGAGAGGTTCAGGCAAGGCATCAGGGTATCTCTGCTCGGTATTGACAAAGATGGACATGTCATAAAAGGGTTTGCCTGAGATTTCCCTGTGTCTCTGACGCTTCATTAGATCTGCTCCTAGTGATTCCTCAATGTCACGAACAGCCTTCTCGGTTGCAGCCTTTTCAATTAGAGTGCATCCAAGTTCAAGGTTTTCTTGTGACACCACAGACACACACTGATCAACAGCATTTTGTACAGGTTCACTCAATCGAGTGTTGGAAGGGTTGGCACTTCCTTGTGTGCTCGGAGTGGCAGCACTTACGAGCAGCTGACGGAGATGGTTTGAAACGCTCACCTTCAAGGGTTCACGACAGGCAACAAGCGCCAAGCTTCCTGCAAGATTTGCAACCATCAGTTGTGCAGCTTTCCTCATCTTGTTTTCATCGCTTTCCATGGCGAAATCTTTTGTTACAATTTCTTTCGTCGTGATGCATGCAATGGTGACACTCCTTTCCACAACAGGTTGAATGATTTCACGAATAGCTCTATCGACAGCAATTGGCACGCTTCGTTTTAAAGCGGCATTATCAAGGCTACAACTTGATCCAAGCTGTTGAAACATTTGGACCAATTGGGGATTGATGGTAACATAAGATGCGAGGTTTGGAATAACGGTTTGTTGGTCTTTTGAGGCCGAGCCAGCTGGCGAAGCTGCGCCGATTTTCAAGGCGCTCGAAGCACTACCAGGCATATTGCTGGTGCTCTTTCCTTCAGTGCCAGGGGTGCTCTGCCCAGTTGATGATGTAGGAGCACTTGCAATGCTGTTCTTCATGTTAAAATCAGGATTTGAGGTCTTCACTGGAGGGATCCTCTTGGCAAGTTCTTCTTTTCGAAGTGGAATTTCTCCCAGAGTCAGACCCAAGTTTTTGCACAACACCTCGACCTCGAATTTGATGTTCATTTTTAAATCATCTACCTCATAGAGAGAACGGAAGACACTAAGTAAACCCATAACCCAGGGGTTCGGTGGACGGAAAACTTTGGAGTTTTTCGCACCTTCCAAAATTTTAGCCACGAAAGGAGTCACAGCGAATAGTCTCCCAGTTTCATATCCCTGGTAGAGTAACTCTTTGCAATCCAACGTAATCTGCAAAATGGGCTTGTTCCTCTTAAGAGTAATTTGACCAAGCCAACTACCGAGATTCTTCAAGAGACTGCGTTGTGAACTTGAAGTCGTAATCTCGGGCGAACGAAGGAGACTTCCTACGTTAAGGTACACGCTTGATAAAATAGCTTCAATGAGCTCTTTCCCATAATCGCCAAGATGTTCAAGGAACGAAAGGTATACGTGGTGATAGTTTGGCTGCGTACTAATTCGTTTCACAACAAGGTACTGTCCTAACCAACCAAAGTTCTTCGCGTCTAGGATATTCTTGATATCATTCGCTGTCTGTTCGGCATTGACAACCGTCACATTATTCATCAAATGCTGTACGCGATCAAGGGCTTTACTGGTTGGAGCTTCATGCTGCACATCCTCATTCATATCTGTCACAGCTCGGCCTAATCCCGGACCAAAAACAGCCTCCCTTTTCTTGGGCGTTACTGGTAGTGACTCAAAAGGTGAACTGGCTGCTCCAATTACATTAACAGTGGATGGAACATCAGCGCTAGTGCCTTTCATATCTGATGATACGGATTCTGAACCATTAGTTGTGCCACCTAGTGACTCAGCGCTTGAAACTTTCTTCTCATTTTTAGCTTCCTCAATTTCATTGACAAGTTCATTGTATTTGGTCTTCAAGTGCGGGATTTGAACAATATGGGAGCAATATTGAGGCCATTCATGAAGGCGCCCTTTGAATTGTTCCAACGCAAACATTCCGAACTCAAACATTTTGGTATTACTTTCTTGCTTTCGCAGCGCCTCAAGGACATACCGCAACGCGATACCTAGTGTGATGCTGTTCACAAGCTGTTCCTGAATCAATTTCCCAAACAAAATTCCGGTAATTCTCAATTCTTTCGTAGGATATTTCGAAAAGAAGCGATATTCATCGAATAAATTGTGAATCATGCACGCGAAAATATCATTCTCTCTAGTGTCACCAGATGTCTTGAATTTTTTCAGCATTTTTACAACGTCATCAATACTTTGCTCTGAGGTGTAGATCTTCTGAAAGTATGAATTAGCTGCTTCCTCGATATCATCGGTATTACTAGCAGAAGATAGGCGCGCACTTAAGGACGGATGCACTGCGATGCATGCATTAGATAGCGACTTAATATGATCACCAACGGTCTCACTACCCGTGTCGCTTGGAATTTTTTTATTTAAAATGTTGCTATCCAATGAACGAAGGTGCGAAAGTACCGTGACCAAACTATTGGCGCTCAAAAGTGAGCCTCCATTTTCAACATTAGCCTGCTGATGATATTTCCGAATGTATTTATCCATGGCCATTATGAATGATAGGCCAAATTTGCTGACCTGGCTATCAAGGTGCGGGCGTAATTCAAGCTCATTACGGTTGGCCACGAAGAACGCGAGCATGATATTGAATTCAAAATCAATGTTGCTTCCGAAAAGGACTTCTTTCCAGGTCGCGGACGAAGCATTGAGAATTTTCACAATGTGTTCAAGAGCCGAGAGACAAGTTTGCGGACCCTCTTTTAGCGTTAATCTCCAAGCCTCAATACAAAACGTAATCACAGCAGTTTCCGATATTGACATTAAACGTCTAACCGCTGCTGGAGCGTTTGTAGGTGCATCTTTCTGATGAATGAAAAATCGCCTGATGAGTTCTTGCCTGAGATCATGCTCAAATCTAATTGCCTTGCGTTTTGTATTCTGCCTGGCCGTCGAAACTCGGACGAGGGCACAAAACAATACTCCAGGAAAGGAATTGAGTCCCTGAACAATCAAATATTGGATTCTACGGAAGAACGAAGGATCTTCAGACAGATCTAGCAAGAGCTGTAATACTGCAGCTGAGGCCCATCCCTTTCTATTCAAGCAAGCTGCGTTTGTGTTTGAAATATCGTCAGTGGCAGTGGCGGCGTCCTTCTCTTCCTCCTCATTGAGGGGAAAGTTAAATACAGAAGACTGAACAGCGAAAGCTTTCTCAAAGAACGATAGCTGGCCTGATTTATTTTCCCATGACTTCACAATAGCTCCGAGCGGTAGAGACTTTCTAGCTCCAGCTTCGTACAAAGCCAAAAACGCAGTCAAATGAACTGTATCCCTAATCATAAACTCTGCAAAGTCGAGTTTCATGGCGACCTCATCCCAATTCAAAGCAGCATAGTCTTCTGCGATCATCTGTGCTACATTTTGTAGATTCCAAGATGCCCCGTCCCTAATGTCAAAGTCATTCGTGAGCGTCCCCAAAAGGGCATTGTTACTGATACTAGGAGTTCCCCCTTTTGTTCCCCTTTCCGAAAAAAAGAGGATTAAACGAGCTATGGCTTGTTCGTCAATTGCTTTCGTGTTGGAATTGAAAGCACCCCGAGTGATTTGACGAATGGTATCCCTGAGAGTGGATGTACTTTGAGTACAAGCTGGTCCGAGTTCAGCTAGGAGGTTCGTGATGAGTCCAGCTGCGGACGGTGATAGACGTTCTGCCATGTTTGTAATTTCTAAAGATGGTGCGTCTACTGTGTAGGATGATAGTTCTTTTACGAGCTTTCGTACTGGACAGTCCAAATCGTAGATTGCCTGGAATTGGAATAGAAACGGAATGAGAAAATGAGTGAAATGTTGCAACAGTCATCCCAAATACGGCAGCGTAGCGTGATTTGAAAAAAACTAAAATCACTCACCTCACTCGTCGTAAATGCAAATAAAATGCTCTCTCTCAGCTCTTTACTCAAACTGCCTAAATCCTCCTTTTCTAAACTGCTAATCAAGATCCTATTCGCAAGGTCTAAAATCAAGCTTGAATCTGAAGATGAATCAAAATGCCAACCAGAGCAAATAGCAGTTGTAAATGTGATAATCCCAAGATTGGAAAGAGAGTTATTCCTAGATTGCTTCCCTCTTTTTTGCTGTGGGGTAGTAAGATACTGTACGAGCGAGGTAAATGTGAGCGCTACGCTACTTCCGAAAGCTTGTACTTGCTGGTTCTCGCCTTTGCTGGTTGCAATGGATAAACTGGAGCAAACAACGGTGGAAAAGTCTTGCTGTTGGGATAACAATGCAAGAACCGATTCTAATGCTGATACTTTAGCTTGTCTATTGGCGAGTTTTGCAACGTTGCTGGGTTCAATGTGAGAAATTAATTCCGATAGAAGTTGCGCAAGGAAGTGGACCTGTGCTGTGGAAGGTTTGACTTGGTGTGACGGTGCAGACGCAATAGAATGTAATTCAGATAGTGTTGCTTCTAGGTTCTCGTTTGTGAGAGCCTTAGCCTGTAATGGTTAGCGCGGGAGAGGCAGATAGCGTGCACAAGTACATGTAAAAATATGAGTACCGTGGAGGTGCGTAGTGGACAGCGAGTGACAAAAATAAATGAATGGAATGAGTGAGTTCATGGATGAATGAGGCATTTTGCAAACAGAAGAATTCATGCAGCAGCGCAAAGATTACCGGACCACACCAACGCACTATAATGCCCCCCGCCAAAACAGAGCGGCATGACAAAAACTGTAGGTTTCCGGCACAATCCTTTACTGCAGCGGTGACCGGAATTCACGCAAACCACTCAACGACACATACTCCGCGACATGACAACACAACCACAACCAACCACAACAACTTACCAAGTTACAAGCGTAGTTCTGGAGATAACCGTCGAGTTCAACAAGTGGATCGCGCGGACTTGTGTTTGCCGATGCGTTTCTTGCGGATGCTGCTTTTGTTAGTGTTCCCCCGTAACTAATGCCCTCGCTCATGGGCCGTGCTCATCGAATAGCAAGCGCAAGTTTTTTTTTGATCGTTGCTCTTTGATGGAAGATTTGTTTAGTTATTGCGTGTCAATCTATTAGTGTTTGTATTGCTCTTGTCTCGTCTATGATGGATGCAAGTGAAGCGCTGAACGTTGATTCTGATCTAAAGGTTATGATCATTCCACTTCTACCGCCATCATCTCGCCTGCGCTGGGCCGTGCTTGCTTGCTTGTCATGTCCCTTACTTGCGAGCTTGCGAAGGGGAAAGAAGATTGGGGAAGATGCGCTGCCGCGCGGACCATTTTTCAGGAGGGGGTATATTCTCAAATTCTGGTCATTTATCCCCCCCTTGACATTGTTTCCTCTTCTCTTCTTTTTTGACTTCTCCTGCTGCCAATGCTGCCTGCGCCAAGAGTTTTGAATTTTCGAATTTCGAAGTTTAGCGGTTCTTATCGTACGTTTTTAGCAAAGAAGATCCTTTTTCTGATGTGTACAACTAACTGTAACCTTCACGTTGTTACAAGTGTAAATCATTCACTGACATATTAATATTGAAATCTGAATCAGAAGCCTGTTGACTCAATCATTCGAAAGAGTTCTTAAACTTCATCTGAAATTGTCAAGAAGAACCTTTCATCTGAAAACATATAATTTTCATCGAAACTATTCAAAATTCAGCATGCTTTCTCACCGATACAGAAACGTTCTATTGGCGTCCCTCCTTGTAGGAACCTCCGTCAATGCATTCGCTCCCAACCATTTCAACCGGGCATCAGCTATCACATCCACCCAAAATGCTGCATCACTTAATCATGCCAATCCCTTCCGACCCAACACACGCCCAAGCAGCGGCAGAAACATCAACACCCAGCTCCAAGCAGCAGACGACTTTAAGGAATTGGCATACACCGAATCGGGATGGGCATGCATTGCATCCCTCACAAAAGCAGCAGATTACTACTCTGCCAGTATCCTCGAGGCGCCATTGCTCTTGGATGTTATCCTCAATCCCACCAAACATAATGCGGGGGATGATGCTGAGGCGGCCAGGAGGGCCGTAGAAAAGGTTTTGGCCAAGTCTGGACTCGATGGCAATGCTTTGAGGCAGGCATTGGAGACTCATATGAGTGGGCAGGCCAAGGTTACCGTGACTGGTGGTGTTGAGCAGCAAAAGACTATGGGAATGAGTATGGTGAAGGTTTTGGAGGCTGCTAGGGACAACATGAGATTGTTGGGGGTGAGTTAGTTGGCTTACTTTGACGTTTTGACATGATACCGTGCGATGCATTTATGGAAATGGAAACAAGATATGAATGTCCCTCTGCAATTTGCACTCCCATTATTATGTGTCTATTGATTACTCACTTTATGTTTATTCAACTCTACGTGTACTCTGTCATAACCAGGACTCTTTTGTGGCATCCGAATCGCTACTCCTAGGTTTGGCAAAGGCTGACACCTTCACAATTGAAGCATTGGCAAAATTCGGAAAATCCTACAAAGATATTCTCGAAAATGTTCAAGCCATTCGCGAAAAGAATGGACCAGTTATCAGCAGATCTGCCGAAAATATGTATGATGCACTCAATAAATACGGAATCGATTTTACTGCTCAGGCAGAAAATGGAGAATTGGATCCTGTGATTGGGAGAGATGATGAAATCAGGCGGGCGATTCAAATCCTATCAAGAAGGACAAAGAACAATCCCGTTTTGATCGGAGATCCAGGAGTTGGTAAGACCGCTGTGGCGGAAGGAATTGCTCAACGTATGATTTCAGGGGATGTACCTGATTCATTGAAACCGCCATGTAAATTGATTGGGTTGGATTTGGGTGCGCTTGTCGCTGGTGCTTCCATGAGAGGAGAGTTTGAGGAACGTTTGAAGGCGGTTCTCGAAGAGGTACAGAAGAGTGATGGTGAAATTGTCTTATTCATTGATGAGATGCATACTCTTGTTGGTGCTGGCGCTGCTCAGGGTTCCATGGATGCGTCCAACCTCTTGAAGCCCGCACTTGCTCGCGGCAAAATCAGATGTATTGGTGCAACTACGATTGCTGAATACCGTAAGTACATTGAAAAGGATAAAGCTCTTGAGCGTCGATTCCAGCAGGTAATGATTGATCAGCCATCTCCCGAAGATACCGTGAGTATTCTTAGAGGTTTGAAACCACGTTATGAGCTTCACCACGGTGTGAGAATTCGTGATGAGGCTTTGCTGGCTGCGGCACAACTTAGTTATCGTTACATCCCTGATCGATTTTTACCGGATAAGGCTATTGATCTCATTGATGAGGCGTGTGCTAAGCTGAAGAATGAGCTTACGTCAAAGCCTACTGTATTGGATGAGATTGATCGCAGAATCATTCAACTTGAGATGGAAAAATTGTCTTTGAAATCAGATGCTGAGAGTGAAGACCCTTCCAAGAATGTACATAGTCGTATTAACAAAATCGAGTCAGAGATGGCGGATTTGAAGAAGGAATCAGAAGAGCTATCATTGAGGTGGGAAGCTGAGCGTAGTGGCGTTGATAGACTTCAGGAAGTGAAGGAAGCAATTTCACAGGTCAAGCTTGATATCGAAAAAGCGGAGCGTGACTACAACTTGAATGAAGCAGCTGAATTGAAGTTTGCAAAACTACCCAAATTGGAAGATGAACTCGAAAAATTAGAGGCTGAAGGTGACTCAAAATCAGAGTTTGATGACGGCAAAAGGATGCTTCGTGACGAGGTTATGGCAGGTGAGTTTTTTATGGTATCTTCGTTGACTGTTTTCCAATGACGCCATAACCTTACTTACTAACGTGTTGTTTTTCACTTGTGAAGATGATATTGCAAATATCATTTCTGTCTGGACGGGTATCCCTCCCCAGAGAATGCTTGAAAGCGAACGTGAACGTATCCTGACGATGGGAGATAAACTTGCTGAAAGAGTTGTTGGACAGGATGAGGCAATTGCTGTTGTAACTCAAGCAATTCAGCGTTCGCGCGCTGGTCTAAATGACCCAACGAAGCCCATCGCTTCACTTGTCTTCCTCGGACCTACCGGTGTCGGTAAAACTGAATTGTGCAAGGCTCTAGCAGAATTCATGTTTGACACTGAAGACGCCATTATTCGTATTGACATGTCTGAGTACATGGAGAAACACACTGTCAGTCGTCTTGTTGGAGCTCCTCCAGGATATGGTCAGTTATATGTTCTTTATTATATTCTTTAGAGATGGCCTATCGCAATACTAATGTTATCTTCGCTCTTATTACAGTTGGATACGAAGAAGGAGGTCAATTGACTGATGCTGTCCGTCGCAAACCTTATTCTGTTCTTTTGTTCGACGAGATGGAAAAGGCGCACCCCGATGTATTCAATGTCATGTTGCAATTACTAGACGATGGGCGCGTTACTGATAGTAAGGGGGTACAAGTATCGTTCAGAAACACCATTGTTATTTTCACCAGTAATGTTGGAAGTCAAGACATTCTCGATCTTGGTGGATCCGTTGATCCCGAGTCTCAAGCAATTATGAGAGAAAGGGTTACAAATGCTATGAAAGAGAAGTTTAAGCCTGAATTCTTGAACAGAATTGATGAAAATGTGATCTTCAATAGTCTATCAAAGGACAATTTGCGTGGAATTGTCGCGTTGGAGGTTAAACGTCTCGAAAAGAGGCTAGCTGATCGTCAGATTACCATGACTCTAACTGATAGTGCCCTTGATTATCTCACAGATACCGGATTCGATCCTGTTTATGGTGCGCGCCCATTGAAGAGAGCAATTCAAAGAGAACTTGAGACTTCGGCAGCCCAGGGAATTCTCAAAGGGGATTTCTCTGACGGAGACACCATCCTCGTAGACGGAAGCACACATGGTTTGATAATTCACAAGGTCATCGATGGAGTCGTTCCCAATAGCAAACCTGAAAATGCCGAATCTGATAGGTTCACCACAGCGAGCTTTGACTAAATCCTTTCTCCTATATATTGTCAGAGAAATCAGAGAAAGGAAGACCGAATGAATTATACCCAAAGCTGTGTGCAAAATCAGAAAGGAAATATATTTGGTCTCCTTCAACATGAGTAGGTACTTTGATCGCTTACAGACGTATGATAAGATATTTTAATAGTGGATGTCTAATTTATACTACACCTAGTATATTATGATCGTAAGCATTTTCGCTCATTTGTGTTTTTTTCAACTGCACCTGTCAAACGGGCGTCGGAAAAGATGTCACTAAGATTACACAAATGCGTACTCATCCTTTTTTCAACATGTTCAGGGTCCTGTGCACCTCCAATATAACTTCCACCATTAATTCGTCAAAATTTACGTCCTGCACTCTACAGTACAAGATAAGAACTCGACAAATTGAAATTGAAAGGTTCGGATAATGCACCAGTATTTGATTGGCGTTGCCTCTGTAAAGTGTTCGCTGGATTTTTGCCATTTCAATCAAATCTCCTATCAAAGATAAAGACTCTATATGTTCTTATCTTGCTCGTAGTCTCAACGCTTTGTGCCGAGGCAAACATTAGAAAGTCTTTCCGTCATAATACAAGTATCCCAGTTGAACCGGAACTCCCTGCCACCACCAACCCATTCTTGGATCAAGACGGCCTTCCAAAGTTCAGCGCAATAAAGGCGTCAGACTTGTCGTCTCCAGCAATCTCCCATCTCGTTGAAAAGTTGGAGGAACATTTCTCTTTCTTCGAATTTAAAAACTCAAAAGAAGGTTATGTTCCAACCTACGATGATGTCCTCCTGGAACTTGAGAGGATAGTGTCCCCCCTCAAGTACACTTGGGGTGTAGCAGGTCATTTTGTTGATGTTCAAACTACTGATGAACTTCTAAGGGCGTACGAGGGAAATCAGCCTATTGTCGTCACCATCATGAAGAAAATGAGTCAGAGTCGTCCTTTGATCAATGCAATCTCTACTATTGATGACTAGCTAGTGGAAGAAGGACGGGACTAACAACACTGAAGATTTTTACATGGGTCAGAAAGTAAGAGCTATTGCAAATAAGGTCCTTTCCATGAAGTTCGGAGGATTTGGTCTTGACGGTGAGGCCAAGGATCGTTTCAACAAGATAGAGCTTCGTCTGAGCGAGATTTCTCTTTCTTTTGCAATAATATTTGAATGCCGAGGATGCCCATCAAGTGCGAACGCATTATGGGCAAATAACTATGCTATTGCCGTATCTACCTTGCAGAATAAAGCAGTTGCTGATCCTGAGAATGGACCTGGCGTATTACATTAGATGGGCCATCATATAATGAAGCAATGTCACATATGCCTAATCGTAACATCAGAGAAAAGGTCTACCGACCTTCACACACACGAGCTTCTGATATCACTGAGAATGGTGTTGGAAGTGACAAGAACAATGTCCCTTACATGTATGAGATGCTCGAGTTGAAGAAAGAGAGAGGTCGAATGCTGGGATTCAATAGTACTGCCGAAATGAGTATTGTGACCAAGATGGCTTCATCTGTAGAAAGTGTGATTGATTTTCTCGAGATGATTCTTGAGAAAGCTCTTCCAG
>Ga0115005_10003066_pt1 | contig 13270 bp, 11 predicted proteins | sample ArcOceMetagenome_FD_87163 | JGI IMG/M metagenome (GOLD analysis project Ga0115005, IMG submission 87163) | Marine eukaryotic phytoplankton communities from Arctic Ocean - Arctic Ocean - Greenland ARC118M Metagenome | ecosystem: Environmental > Aquatic > Marine > Oceanic | place: Arctic Ocean... | reverse complement strand
TTTGAGATAACTTTCGCCTTAAATGGCTTCATCCCTTCATCAGTATAAGGAGTAGTCATGGCCATAACAGGAACAGTTGGATCAAGGGTTAAAGTTAACTTATCTGACTTCAGTTTCTTTTCACCCTTTAAAACGCTATCATCTTTAGTCAAAAATGGAGTTTTGTCATATTCCCTTTTAGCACTTAATTGAGAAACTAAATCTTGCATAAGATCAGCAATTGATTCACCATCAATCATAATTGTTGCATTATCTGAAGTTTTTGGAAGTTGAGTCTCTTTAATGCTTAAAGTTTCTTCTACTATATCATCAATGAACTTTGATAAATTAGCATCTCCTATACTAATAGCATTCTTAAACTTTAAAACTTCTTGAGTATTGGGCAGTGGAAGTTTCTCCAAAGCTATTTCAAAATAAATATCAGAGCTTTCTCTTTGACCCTTAAGACCTGTGGACATCTCAAAATAAGTGGTTTTTAAATTTGTAAAGAGTTCTCCACTATTTACTTTAACTTTATCTAAGTTTTTAACCTTATCGTTAATTTCTAAATGAAGTCTTTCATGAGCGCCTGATAAATTCTCAGCAATAATAGGATCAGTTGTTAAAACAGTTTCATATTCTCCGTTTACTTTCGTTGAAAGATCCCAAGGCTTGTTACTAACCATAAGGGAATTTGAAAAAGTTTTCTCGACCTGGATATTTAAATCAGAAAGAGGATCAATGGTGAAACTTGCATTCCCCATAGCTTTTGGTTCGCTATGTCGTGAATACACATCTATTTTATAACTATGGTCTAAAACATCTCTACTTTGATATTTATCAAAAGGAGCTGATTCTTTTCCCACCATTAAAGTTTGTAATGAATTTTTATGTTGGATGACTATTTTCCAAGCATAAAACTGATCCAGATTATTCTTTTTGACTTTATCTAGTGCTTCTTTAAGTCTAGGAAGCATTGTGTCTTGAGATAGTTTCATATAGATCCTCTAACGATTAGTTAAAAACATAGCTTAACAACTAGTTTTTAAAAATACTATCTTACAGCGCAAAAAGTCGAAATATAATACTGATATCGAAGAAAAATCTATGGAGGAATAAAGCGAATTAGTCGGAATCATCCTTAATTAATCAATAAGATTATTTAGTTAATTCAACAGCTTTGGCAAAAACTTTACTAAGTTCTTCCCCAGTTCCAACAGCAATATGCCTAATAATATTTTTTTTATCGATTACAAAAAACATAGGTAAAGCAGGAACGTAATATTTAGCTGTAACTTTAGAAGAGTCGTCATGTAAAAACTTAACTTCATTTCCAATAAGAGCTTTTTTCTTAGAAGCTTGCTTTTTATATTTCCTAATTAGTAGTAAGTCTTCACTAGAAATTGATACAAAGTTAATATTCTTGGCATTCTTCTTGGCCCATTTACTAATTCGAGGCAGTGCCTGAGCACATGCACCACACCAAGTGGCCCAAAATTCAACAATAGTAACTTTCTTTTGTTCACTTAAAATAAATCTTTTTTTACCCTTTGAAGCTACAGCAAGATCAATTTTAGGAGCTTTTTTATTCATAAGATTAGTTATCGCTAAAGTTAACAGGTCTGGTTGAGCAACTAAATTTAAAGTTCTCGTCTCTTTGATACCTGCAGTAGTCTGAATAGAAAGTATTACTTTATGTCCAACCCCTTTGCTACGAACAAGAGTTATCATCTCTTTTGGAGAAGACACTTTAGTACCATTAATCTTTAGAACAATATCACCTTTCTTTAAACCAGCTTTTTCACCGGGAGTATCTCTCAATGCGCCTTTAATCAATACACCATTTTCAGCATTATCAATCAAAACACCAATCCAGGGGGTAACAGATTTTTGAGCAAGTACGGATTCAGAAAAAATAAGAATTGAAATCGATAACAAAATTTTAAACATATGACCTCTAAGATTAATTGATTATTTTAAGTTTAACAGTCTTTTAAAAATAGAAGCTTTTTTCTTTATATCTATTTTTTTTGATGTTTTTTGAATACTGACCTTCTTTTTGAATTTCTTCTTTTCTTTTTTAGGATTAAGAAGGGCCTTAGATGTTATATCTAGAATTGGAGTTAACTTGTTTTTCTTTTTGTTAAATGTATCCGGAAGAAGAAACCAATTCTCCATATCTTTCCCATCTAAATTCCAATTAACAACTTGAGATATTTTTAAAATTGTCTTTTTAACTTCGAAATCATCTACTTTAACAACAATCTGTTCACCACTTGTGATCACAATGAAGGGTTTGTCACAAATATAGAAAGCCTCTAGCCCATAGAGTTTTCTGTTGGAAATACCTTTTAAGTTAGCAGTTCGTTTTTTTACAAATTCTTGTAGTTCACTCATCTAATGAGTATATACAGAATTAAAGAAATGAGCAATTTACAATTATTTGTAACATTTTTTATGATCTTTCAGTTTTTTTATTAGCATTAGAGTAACATTACTATGCACAATACTTTGGATTAGATTTCATTTTATTGAATAATTGTTTTGATGGAACACCTTTATAATCTTGAGTCCAATCCTTAGTTATACATTCACCATCAACAATTTGCTTTTTCATAAACTGTACAATAGATTCTAAAGCTTTTGCTTTTGAAACTTTTAGTAGCTCGGATCGAACTTTACTTTGATGATCATCTGAAACACTATTCCAAAAGCCACCCCAGCTATCTTTTAAAACCTGACTATCTTTATTCGCTTTATTCTTTCTCTTTTTTAGAAGTAATTCAGCTTCTTCATAAAAGATTTCATAATCATCTAAGTCAGAGTAATCTCCTGGATACTCTAAGCCCAATTTTTCAATTGAAGCAATTGCACCAGAGAAGTGCAATGAGTGATTTTTTAATACATCTCTAGTATTTTTTAAGTCTTGTATGTCTTGAAAAGTAATTTGATTAGCAACTTCAGAATTTGGACAATCTGATAGAAGTTTATTTCGAAGTTCCATTGTATCAAGCTCTAATTCTTCAATGCTTAGTGTTTCTATTGTTTTGAATTCACCAATCTCTACCTCTTTAAGTGAAGTATCATTATCCAAAGTTCCAAATATAGCTAAGTTCCCAGAAGAATTTGATATAGTACTTCCAATAATTTTTGAACGTAGAGTTAAGAAGCTTTTTTTCACAAGATTTTCTATCAGTTCACAGTTTTTAAGTGTTGCTGAGTAACCATACACATCACAGTATGATTGATTTGAACTACTCCAAATCGCAGAACTTGTCGCTTTTGGATAGGTTAAAATAGATGTACTTGAGCTGAAAATTCTATCAATAGAGTTTAGTTTAGATATTTGTTCTTCCTTAACAAGAAAGTCGTAGATATTTTGTCCTGCTGAAGCAGTTAGGTTCCCAGGACCAATTTTCATGTAACCCATACAGGATTCTAAATTACCAAAATAATTCACCCACTTTTTGGCCTGAGATTTAGTCATAGTATGACAACCAGCCCCAAAAATCGAACGTATAGAATTCCTAATATTTGGATATGCTGCTAGTTTTTTTCGAAATTCTTTTGGCTTCATAGAGCCAAATTCCCCATAATATCCACGAGAACCAGTATGATGACCAGAAAATACAATAGAAGAGATTTCAATATTTTTATTATTTAAATTTTCAAGTACTTTTTTTATCTGACCCATATCAAAGGGTTTTTCAGATTCTTTTGTTGGATAAACAAATATCTTTTCACCTCTTTTTTTAGCTGCTTTTTTAGCTGCTTCAACTTCATTAAATGAGTTATTGAAGTCAAAAAATAAGATTGCTGTTTCTGAAGAGTGAGCTACTATACTAGTCAATAAGATCATACAGAAGAGTAATATTTTAATAAGGATCAACATACACAGCATCAACATTTAGTTTTGTATAATTAGATTTTCTTACATGAGTATTAAAAATATAAGCTTTAGCTTTTGATTTAGGAACCTTAGTCTTATTATGATCTTTTACCATTAAGTATTCATCAAATACTTTTTCATTTAACTTAGTAGAATCATCTTCAAAAGCGTAAACACTAAGTGAAATAGTAAAAGTTATAAATATGTTGAAAAAATTACTGAAAAAGCTCATTATTCAATATCGGAATAAAACATGATTTCTTTAGAGGATAAAAGTAGGTAAAACAAATCATAAAAAATTAAGAATATATAAAAGAATTAAGTCGGTGTTACACAATTATACAAATCATATTGCTAAAGAAGATATCCAGGCTTAATGCAATTTTCATAAACAATAAGAATTTATTTGATTTCTCTTCATATACTACTTTTCAAATATTTGATAAAAAAATAGAATGTTAATATTTCTGGAGACTAGAAACGATCTAAGCCTAACCTTCAGTTAATATAAATAACAAATTACAATTCAAACCTCACATGATACATTGATATCTAAGTAAAAAATAATTTGACTGTTATTCACTACAAAACTGACATATAATAGATTATGATTAAAATATTCGAAAAAGTTAATTTTGAAGATATTAGCCAAATAATAATTGGCGCCGCTGTAATGGCAGTACCAATTGCTTTTTCTGAAGAACTATGGACGTTTGGAGAGACACTTCCAGTAATTAACATTATTCTGCTTTTAAGTATTTCTCTTTTTATTCAGTTTTTTTATACACATTTTTCAATTTTTCAGGGAAAAGAAAAAAGAGTTACTATTATCTGTTCTAGGGTTATTCTTAACTACATCCTAACCTTTATTACAGTGGCAATTATTTTATTCGCATTAAATAGGCTTTCTTTTTCTTCGAATTACCTTGTTGGACTGAACCGAATTATCATATTATCCTTTCCAGCATCTTTAGGCGCTGTAATTGTAGATGGCTTCGACAAAGAATAAAAACATTAAGAAACTTTGATGTAGTCAATGTGCTAAAAAAATAATGTCACATTAACTTTGTGATGAAAAAATATAAGTCGCTACGCGATTATCATTTACCTAACTAATACTAACAATTTAACAGGATCTTTTATAAAAACTTTAAAAATTCAAGGCGAATTCGATTGATCACTAATTCGAAACAACAACCAATATATATCACTACGGAACTTTTGACTAAATAATATGAAAAATCATGATAAACGATTTTCCTTCTTTTAAGGCTTTTACAATATCTATAAATAGACAAAGTCTTAAGGTTTATTCTTACCAATATTAACGGAAATAAATATAAGTTGAATTTTCACTTTTTTAATAATAGACTTTTTGCAGTATTTATTGCTAGCCTTATATTGTGTGTGATGGCACTGAATGGTAAAACATAAAAAGTATTTAAATATAATATATTTCACTCTCGAAATTAATACTGCAATCCGTTCTTCATTATTGCGTTATTTCTTTATAGAAAAATAATTATAAGAACATTAAATCTGTTAATTCTTATTCAAAAGCTCAGTTTAAATATAAAAAATACACCTTATTCTTCCTTCAAGGGTAGCTTTTGCATCAATTTAATTAATATTAACCCAATAGGCCAGTGCAGCTTTTGAATCAGGCCTTCCATCACTGCTTTTAGCCTCATACTTCATTTCAGAAAATGGATTTGAAACCCAATTGAAGACATATAAAATTAAAAGATACTTGCAGATATCGCCTTTTCTTATAAGTTTAAAAGAAATGATTACAGTAACAACCTAAGATTACATCATTACAATCCCGACAATATCAATAAGGGAACATAGTTTTTTTCTTTAACGATATTCAATGATCTCGACTATACTACTGTAATGCGAATAAAACTTCATATTCTTTTCATTCTAGCGTTGAATACATTCTGTATACTCAAATCTGCCGCACAGATGACTTCTGACTCAATCTTTCCAGAAATAAGGTCTTTGAATCCCGCAACCCTTTCACAAAGGAGGGTTAGAATGTTTTCTTTATCAAGTTCGGCTGACAAAGTTAATAAGAGACAAGACTTATCATCTACCGACTCTGCTGAGTCAGATATAAAGATCACAACCTTAAATTTTTTTTTCGCAGGAAAAGGTGGAAAAGAAACAACCACGGAATTGGTAATGTACAATAGCGTTGGCAAGAAAGTAGATAATTTAAAAGGTAGCTCAGAAACAAAATTTACAAATGATATTTCAAGTAGTGATATTGGCTTAGCATTTAGTTTAAACAAATCTTTCGGTATTGCTGTTATGCGCTCAGATTATATATTTAAAGCTAACAATGAATACACATACGCCGGAGAAACTCAAAAATACGAATACACCTATTCAGGTTATTCCGATATTTTAAAACTAGGCTATTTATATACTGGTAAATTTAATTTTGGATTATACTATGAACACACGATGTCCAATACAGATTACACCTTAAATGGAAAAATTACTGAAACGGTAAGTACATCTGGTGTCATAGGCTTTGGCGTAGGCTTAAATGAATCCAACTTTAGATGTGAGCTTATTCTTGAAAAACTTACATATGATTCTGAATTTGAGCATGAGAACCCACCAACAAGATCATCTTTTACTCTAGAAGTTAAAATAAATGGATTTGCTTTTGGTTATACTAATAGATATATAGTTAATGGATTTAGGAATCCAGAAAATTCGATGTATCAAAACCTAGTTTATCAAAATACTGCCGGAGAGCCTAGAACTGAGAACATTTTCAATTTTGCACTTAGAAGTGCTAGAGGACATTCATTTGGAGGATCCTTTTCTTTTTCACAATTAAAAACAGATGAGCCAGGAATAATATATAATGATGGTAGAGAGCTCTCAACATCAACAAAAACAGAAGGTTTATCTATTAAGTATGGATATGCATACTAACTATTATCAACAAGAACTATCCCAGTGGTTTCAGGCTTAACTAAACATCCAACAATTTCATAAAGATAGAAAGTGATAGAAAGCATCTTGCACGTTTTCATTTTACCGTCATATAACTGAAAGAAGATAGGTTTATTGAGATTGAGTCTAATGATAATTAAACCCATTGATTGATTGATTGATTGATTGATTAATTTCTAACGAGTAATGGTAAATACTTCTCTCTATGTCTAAAGACTAAAAAAACACAAATTTAAAATATATATAGTCCATTTTCTACAATGTTATTAAATAAGAATATGTGCATTTCCAAAATATTGACGACTACTGGAATTAAGCCATAGGGACATAGAAATTAAATAAAAGTATAACTCCAGTGATCAACTCTGCGCCCTTCACCAATTGCATAGGTAAGCCAGTTTCCTACATACCATTAACAATTTGAAAAATAAGTGGAGTGGATACTTTAAGAACGTCGACCTTTTTCTATATGAGAATCCGGTTTAACAAAAGGTGTTTAGGTATTTCTTAATGCAGGATAGTCCTTAAGGTGTAAAACATATTTTAATTCTATTCATTGTATTTCATAAAAGGTTCTCATTACAAATTTTTCAAAGTTTTTTCACATACACTAATTAGAATGAGAGCCTAAAAATCAACTTATTTAATTAAATCCACTTCAAAAATAGTATGCAAAAACTCAATTACGAAACATAGTATCAATCCAACAAAATAAATTGAGTGAAACAAACACCCTATTTCTTTATATTTCCGAATGATATCATTTACTCTTAAAGTATGAATCATGTATTGTGCAAAATGGCCTGAAAAATTTAGGTAATTTTTTTTTTAGGTTTTAAGTACAAAGAATAATTGAACTTACGTAAAAGTCATGTAGTTATACTATTTCTAATTTTTTTAAAATTTTTGTAGTTGGACTCATAGAAAACATCTTTAAAGATGTATGATAACCAATTATAACATTTAGTATTAATGAATCTCTAAAAGCTATATACATAATATCAAACTTAAGCTTTTGTTGTGGAGTTGCATCATATAAACATGCTACTTGAGCTAATCCACTAATTCCTGGCTTAACTACATGTCTCTTTGTATAATCTGCTATTTCTACATCGTAAATTTTTGTAAATTCGGGTCTTTCTGGACGAGGGCCAATAAAGTACATATCACCTTTAAGAACATTTAAAAGTTGTGGTAATTCATCTAAGTGTGATTTTCTTAAGAATTGACCAAACTTAGTTATTCTTGTATCACCTGACCAGCTCAGAGTGTGTCCTGTAGCGCTCTCAGCATTTTCAATCATTGATCTAAACTTAATTATTTCAAATAATTCACCGTCTTTTCCAACTCTAGTTTGAGTAAAAAAGACTTTACCAGGCATAGTAACTTTAATTCCAATAACCACAGCTAAAATGATAGGTAAAAATAATATAATAATAGCAATTGCTAGAAATCTAGAAAATATTTCTTTATTATAATTTGAATTTTGAAAATGAGCATCAATTGTTGCATGCTTGAAAAAGAAGTTTAGTGATGGGTCTGACCATGAGATTCCATCCTTGAATTCAGCTACATCATCATACTGTACGCCATGTAATGATTGAGTGAAAAAGCCCTCTTTTGCATTCAAAACAGTGTTCATTAAATCCTCTCAGTTATAAGTATATAAAATAGATATTGTCTCAAGATTGATGTTTTTATCAGCCTTTAAAAAATATCTGTTCATAGTATTCACCTTTATTAAGCAAGTGAAATGCCAACTTTAAATTCACTTTGACTACGTGATATCAACAAGCTGTACCCTTTAGAGTCAACATTTTTTTGACAATTGACCAAAAAAAATACGATTTTTGAAATTTATTTTGAACTACCATTGGTCAAAAACAGTTTAACTTTTTAACCCGACTTAAAAAAAATAACCAAGGATGACTAATGATCAGTAAAAATAAATCTCTAAACCTAAAAGGTTGTCTATCTGGTGAGCCATTTTCTTTTGATGAACTTATCCTTTAAACTAAAATTCTCTTTGAGCTTGAAAAGTATAAAAGTGTATCTAATAAGTTTGGAAAGATCGGTATGGAGACTTTTGCCAAAGAGTCCTTAAGAAGACTAGCTCAAACCTTAAACAGCCACACAGAGTCTAATTTTAGCGATAGAAGCCTTCATCGCTGGTTTTTCAAGAGTGACTCTGACGAAATTAAGACTATTCACAGCGATCTTAATGTTTTGATGGTCGATGGGACAGGTTATAAAAAGTTTGTAACCAAAAAGAAACTATTCGAGCATAATCTAATGCTAGAAAAGCTAGGTAAAGCACTTGTACAGATTTCAAAACGAGGAGAAGTTAAAATATTAACGTGTATTAAAGTTGATAATACTCTAGTTCCACTTGGAGCAATGACAAGTGAAGCCTGGAAAACTATTGAAAAGTTTATTTCTAATTCAAATAGTCAAAATAAAAAGGTAGCAAAAAAACTTACAAATATTCTTTTATCACTCGCAGAGATTGGTCTAAACCTTGACCTTCAAAATCTTACTCATCACAAGCAACGGCGCCTTTGATACACTCCACATGAGCTAAGACCTCTGAGGAAATACCAAAAAAAGAAGAAGAGGAAAATATCAACCTCACTTTAAATCAAATAAGTTCATTTTTTTTTAATTAATATTCCTGATCAATAATTTAATGAGGTTGAAACTTAAGGATTGATAGAAATAAATAAAATAACAAAAGACTTCGAGCTACAGATGAAGCTCTTTGCCGAATATCTTTCAAAAAAGGCCACAACAAAGCAGCCACTTATGTCACTAACTCCAGATGTAATATTTTTACTTACCAAAGATACTAGATGGAGACAGGGGGGTCATGATGCCAAAAGTAACGCCAACACCTTAAAAACTTATAAGAGAAATCAATCGTAGGATTAAGAAAATTGCTTTTAATTGAAACTAAAAGGATACGTGAAGTTGACAATATTTTTAATAAAATTAATAACAAATCCAAAATCATGAAAAAACGACTAGGATCATAAACTGAAATCAAGTGGAAATATAAAACAAGACTACTTAAGTTTTAGCAAAGAAAAAAAACAGTTTCGAGGTAATATCAATATAATATATTCAAGAGTATTTGAATTTTTTTACAATTGAAGAGGCTCTCATGTTAATTTTACTTATTTCACGGAAGATAAATATCATATATTAGATTTGAAGTCTTTTAAAAATTTGAAAGCTTTTTTATTAATTTTAAAAAGGTTATCACCTCTCATTTGATAATATTTATGGTTATCTAAAAGCCTATACCTGCTTTTTGAGTCGCTTATCCATTTTTTATATAAATTTGAGGTTTTAGATTTAATTTTAGAGCTTAGTTGATCAAGTAATAACAGCTTACGGTAAGTATTTAAACCTTTTGTCGCCAGTTCTAGTTTTAAACTAGGATATAGGTCCCCGTTAGATCTTGGATAGAGCATTACGGAGTCAATTTCTCTTCCATCTAGCTCGTAATAAGGATAGTTGTGAATGGCCGCTAAATGCCAATCAAGATATAAGCCAAGACCTGCTTTATGAGCAAAATATAATCCTAAACCAAAAGCAAACTCTGGAGATGAAAAAGATGGAACACTCCCATTATATCTTCCCCAAGTTTTTTTTGATTTTTTGAAGCTTTTAACATCTAGTATTGTTGTTGAAGAATATATACCATAATCAAAAAGAGCATTCAGCTTAGCACTTTCTTTATTTCCCATTTCTCCAAATCCACCAAGTAATATAAATGGATATTTCTTTTTTAATTCAATACCACTATTAATATCGCGCTTTATATTATTTGAATAACCTTGGGCTTCATCACTGAAAGTATGAATTAATTTAGGACTTTTATTATTATTAAAATATTTTTTAAGTATTTTTAGTTTAATTTCATCATATTCCTTTTGCTCAAAAGCATAAGGTTTTTGGGAATTATTCAGAATAGTTTGAGGAAATAAGCCTCCGTATGAGAATATATGAGAAATGCCTAATTTAGAGGCGTTTTTCAGTAGATCATCTAAGTAGATAGAATCTTTATTCACCTTACCATCTGAAGATATTGTTAATTCTGGTAAACCTGTAAAGGTTGTAAAACCTCTTTCAACTATTTCTTTAAGAGCTTTTAATCTAAGTTGATGTCTAAACTTATTTAAATTTTCATTTTTAAAGTGAACTTTAGGAAATGGATCTAATCCAATATACCCAACTGGTAAGTTAACAGAAGGCAATTTGTAATCTAGAGAATATACAGAAAACTGATTACTAGTTTTATCATTTTTCGATTCAATAAAAATCTCGGCACTCAACTTTTTATTTTGATCAATCTTTGAAAGATCAATTTCAAGTAAAATATATCTCGTTTCGTTTGGCTTCAATAACAATGTTTTACTCATGGGAGAAATTATTTTGCCTACCATTTTATAAGTTTCATGATTCATGTCTGAAGATGAGTATTGGTATAATATTTTTTTTATTTCATATGATTCTTTAGTAATTCCTTTGACCGAAAATTGTACTATATTTTCTGCATTAGAATTGTTTATCTGTAATAACTTAAAGACCTTTTCACTTGAGACCCCTTGAAAATTCACAGGGACTAATTCCTCGAAGTTTTTATTGGGAACTAAATCAAGATCTGTATCAATAAATTTAAATGATATTTTTTTTGATCTCATTTTTGATGAAGTAGTATCAACTAATGACCTTGAATTCCATTCAAACTCTTCTCGTTCTTTAAGGGTAATATTGGATAAGTATTCATTGGCTTTTTTATCTATACTTACAGGCCACAAGTACATGCTATTCAAATTAATTGCTGATTGATCACCTTCAAAGTCAAATATAATATAACCATTTTTTACGATTACAGTTTTCGTAATTGGATTGAATATTTTCGATAAATATAAATCATAAGGCGAACTTGATAAACTAGGTTCAACATTCTCAAATCTGAAATAGTCTTTAATAAACTGAGATGCAGTATTTCTACTTTCGACATAAACAAACTTAGAATTTATTTGTATATTTCTTCTTTGCCAAAAAGGAATATCCCAATATCCCAATGAATCAATATTTAGTTTAACCTTATAAGTACCGTTTGGTATATCTACTCTAAACTGCCCCTTTAGAATTCCAATTGAGTACCTATTGATTAAAGATGTAGATTTTGCATCATAAATTTTATAAAAGTCAGGATTAATAAAGCCAAGTCCTTTACGTTTATTATATAAATCTTGACTTGTAACTTTTTTAACAGGAAATATTTCTTTAGATTTATGTGATGTAAAATCGAGTGCTATAAGACTTTTAGGTTTAACGAATGTCTTATTTTTAATTAATTTAATCTTACCTACTTTAAACTCTTCATTGGTTCTCTTTGATTTCAGATCTGGATCAATCACCAAGTACATTCCTGTAAATTCTTTTAGATCGAGTGGCCGATTAAGTTTACTAGAGCCTCGCTCGCCAACGTTTCGATTTAAATTAAAGCTAAGGTAATTTATACCTGGACTAAGATGAGTTTTAAAGTTCAATTGTGACCAATAGTTCCTACTATTTCTGTCTTTTAAAACTAAATAAATTTGATATTGATTTTCAGAAGGATTTGTCACATCAACTTCAATCCTATCATACCCGTCAATCGAGATCACGTTTAAGTCAGAACGACTAATATTTAAGTATTCATTGGTTGATATTGAACTTTTAGTTTCATAAATAGTTTTAGTTTTCTTTTTAAGATATATCATCTGTTTTACAGAAACTAATTCTCGAGAGACTCCTTTTGATTTTAGTTTAAGAATTGAGTATTCCTTATCGCCTTTATTACTGACTCTTTTAATGGATATATCATCAATCCAAATAGATCCGGGGCTTTTTAATCTTAGCCAAATCTTTAATTCTTTTTTTATTTTCAAATTATATTTTACTTTTCTCCATCCAAAAGAACCTTTTAAATTTTTAAAAATAGTTTCAGTACCGTTTCCTCTGTCTATGAAATGCCAGAATGAAACATCATACTTACCTTTTTGAACATCTTTTAATTTAACAAAGAAACTTATTTCATAAGTACCCTTTTTTAATTTTGTAAAATGTTTGTAAATAGTTTGGTGTTCACCAAAGTCACAACTTATTTTTTGGCTGCCAAGTTTTGAAAAACCGATGTTGGGATCATGAGAAGAGAGTCCAATTCCCCATTGACTAAATTGAATTATCCCCTTATCAAAGGAAAACTCTTTCACTTCCGAAAAGGAGTCAAACGAAAAAAAAAGTATTATTAAGATTGAATATAACTTAAGTAATCTCATTGTTCTATCTCAATATTTAACAATTCAGAAAGGGTATTAATCTCAACAAGACTTTTATACCTACCTTCTAAAACAATTATTTTAATATCAC
>Ga0115005_10003062_pt1 | contig 13285 bp, 15 predicted proteins | sample ArcOceMetagenome_FD_87163 | JGI IMG/M metagenome (GOLD analysis project Ga0115005, IMG submission 87163) | Marine eukaryotic phytoplankton communities from Arctic Ocean - Arctic Ocean - Greenland ARC118M Metagenome | ecosystem: Environmental > Aquatic > Marine > Oceanic | place: Arctic Ocean... | reverse complement strand
CTATACAAAATGAATGGATTATCCCCACCTCTCGACATCATTTGACTGATGCATACCTTATATAGTCTGGATGCTTTGTCCAGGTCGTCGAGTCCTACATGCACAAATAGTGTGTAATTGCAAAGGGCCGCCATGTTCTCTGGGTCCGATTCGAAAATAGACTGCGAGTTCGCCATTAGCCGTTCAGCCTTGAGCAGAAGCGTCAAATGCCGTCTTGCAATCTTTGCTCGCCATGATTCTTGCAGCTTCCTAGCTGCTTTATCCTGTCCCGATGTAAAGCCTAGCTGTTCTATAGCAAGTCTCTGCTCAAAATCCCGTCGATCTTTCAGTTGCCACATGCTTGGTTGGTCCCAAGATACACGACGGTTTACACTGTGGGTGTAGAACTTGACATCGCGATAATATACATTGCTTCGCTTTATGACATTACGCTCGTACCACGAGCGGCTGGTAGAGAACTAGATCAGTATCCGAGAATGGAATTGAAGCAAGGAAGAATCGAATCATTCTATCGTACTTACGGTGTTCCAGACAAAGTATATTCGCAATATATTCCCCATATTCTTGCTGGTGGATTGGATTCTTTTTGACACGAAAGCCACCAGTCAAAGTTTAATACATGCTTTGGATCGGGAAGAGAATAAATTTCCATTTCCCTCCTTGCGTTGCATCTACCTCGGTGTCCTCGCCAAAGCCTCTGCACATCGCATGCTAATATTCTGGATGCTCTATAAAGCCAGAGACGTTCGTATTCAAAATTGACAAACTGGTTACGCATCACTCGCATGCGCTCGAAGGCTTGAATCTGCTTTGCTGATCTCGTCCTCAACCGGAACAATCCATCACGATACCTCCAACGCCACGCGCTCTGAATCCGTATGGCGCAGATATTTTCAAAAATCAATTGGTCTCTAACCTTATTGGCTAGTCTCTGTCGTGTCATCTTCTGGATAGATATTGCGGCCTTGTGTTTCGTGAGATTCCTCCAACTTTCTATTTCCTCCGCCAAGTCCTTTTTCTTTTGTTCCTCACGAAGAGAACGCTGCGAATTAATTGATTCGAGATTGATTCTCTTGTAGAATATCTTTTCGGATTCATCTCCACCTGCACTTGCCTCTTTATCATGCGCATAATGAATCTTTAGCATTGATACAAACTCTGAATGCCCATGCATTCGCGCTAAGCCCAATGGAGTAAGCGCGTCGTAATTCCTTTTCCCGAGAGGAGCATCGAATTCCACAAGGATTCTTCCAACATCCAAATCATTGATCTTTGCAGCAAGATGTAATGCTTGATCACCCTTGTCATCTTGAGCAAACACTAAATCAGGGTTTTGGGATAAAATATCACGTACCGCTGAAGCGTGGCTCAACTGGACGGCAATAAAGAGTTCTTCTTCAGCATCCATGATTTACACGTACGTGTTACGTGTATGTCAAGCACAAAGGTTGAAAGGACTTTCAAATATAGTTTCAATGCCAATTTTTCCAAAAATCAAATTTCAAATTATTCTTCCCCTCAAAAGCTCCTTCATTTTTGCGAGCTACAAGAATGTATTCGCTTCAGCAAGATGCCGAGACGGCCAGGCTCAAGCTGAAAGATTTGCACGTTGCATTATCATTAATTCAGAAAGAATCATCCACCTTCGATACCAATGAGCTGTCGTCATTTCAAAAGACTGTGCATTCTTTGATATCAAGCGCATGGAAAGACGACGATAATTATTCGATCCCTGCTATTCAATTTCCTTTCGACATGCTCCGTTGTACGAAAAACGATTCTGATATGCTACTTGAATATCTCCAAGCTGAGGAAATAAAGGGCAGACTGGGAGCTCAAACGTGTACATTTTTTGTACACCATTCTCACCAAGGAATTCTCTTTGAGACAACTCATTCCGACTACTGCGATTTAGATAATGACATTTCGTATGACGTTCATGCATTTCAGAAGATGAAGGAGGAGAATCGAGAGGCCTGGGAATATAAATGGGGTAGTATTGAATATGATCGTACAATGCAGAAGCTGATCCAGGCAATGTTGGCAGTAGACCTGAGTTTGCACGTTGAACGGGCAAAAAGGATGTCATCTTTTGCTGCATCTGCAGCAATGAGTTGGTCCATGACAGATGTTGCCGAAAAATATGCAATGCTCACTATAGAACGAGTAATTGGAGATTCTTTGAGTTGTGACATGGTAGTGAGGAAATCTAAAATTCCGGTTGTGGATATTCACGTTTGCAACCGAACATGGGGTGATGGCTCTTATGGTCTTGGATTTATTCTTTCTACAACCTTGACGTAAGTATTTTCACTTTGGCCAATTTTTATATTCATTCTCTTCAGCCAAACATTCATTTCTCAGAGAGCTTTCTATATTTACTCGCACGCCTGTATAGGTTGGACCTATACGAGAAGTCCATTGAAGAGGAAGGTGCAGATACCCTGAAATTCATCTTCACTGTTCGCTGCAGAGTTCGGCAGGGAGTTCCAATCGATAGTGGCTCTGATATCACTAATGATGTAAGATTCCATGACTGTTGTGCTGCACAAACTCTCTCCTCCACAGGTTTTGCCCACTTCCTTCTCGATGGCAACGATGGGAATGTGCACATGTCTATTTTTAAGCCGGGGTTCAGAGGGCCTTTTCCCTCTTGTAATGATTGCTCTCCTACACGTAATTTGGTAACGAACAAGAGAAAATCAATTTGTGATGCGATCACCGAAATGGAGGATCCTCCAAAGATCGCAACTGCACTCGATGGCATCTTGTACGCTTGGGGTGATAATAGGAATGGTCTTCTGGTAAGAGAATTTGCAGTTTAGAGAACGCCACCAAAGTCCACTGTGCCTTGTTTTCTGGCAACATTTCTAACATGTTATTCAATACAGGGCTTTGCAAGCAATGGAAAAGCTGGAAAAGATTCATTCTATGCCAATCCAGCCCCAATGGTTTTCCAACCAGTTTCCGCAAGGGAGATCATCCAATCAATCGAATGTTCTGACTGTCACATTCTAGCACTTACGAACATTGGTACTGTGTACTCCTGCGGAGATGGAAGCTTTGGACAACTTGGACATGGAAACCTCAATCACTATCGCCAATTACATCTCGTCACATCGTTTGTAGACTCAAAGGGCAACAGGATTGTCATCACTCAAGTATCTGCTGGATCCCATGCCGTGGGCGCCCATTCAGCAGCAGTTGACTCTGACGGATATGTGTATACCTGGGGAAAGTCAATTATATGTGGACATGCATCTGAAATGAACGAACGTAGAAAACCTCAACCCTATACTACAACACCCAAGAAGATCAAGGATATGGAGGTAAGATGCGTCCTCTATTCGGGGTATTTGTTCCTTTAATGCCTTTAAATTGTATTCTATTACTGACACTCATTTCTAGACGTACAAGACAATCAAAGTTTCGTGTGGTGGGGGATTCACTGTTGCACTAGCAAAGACAAGGGTAGATGAAATCACTCCAAAGGAACACAGAGTTTTTTCTTGGGGCATCAATTCTCAAGGACGTCTTGGATTGGGTACACCAAAACGAGAGGTGGAATCGGATCTGTTTGGAAGGAAAAGTCTCAAGAGAACGCAACAGATAAGCGTCAGACCTCGAATAATTCAAAGTCTAATTCAGATCACTGACGTTTCAGCTGGACCAAATCATTGCCTTGCTGTTACAAGTGAAGGTAAATTAATTGCCTGGGGATCCAATACCTATGGCCAGTGTGGTGTCACAGAGCTCGACCAGTCGACATTGCAAACCCTGCACCGCCGTGAACATCAAGATAGATACGATGGTATGAAAGAGAAGAAGAGCACTTCCTTGTGGGATGATATATGGTTACCCCGTGAAATACCCATAGTTGGAGCCGTCGATGATATCTTCTTTATGTCTGTGTCAGCTGGGGGTATACATAGCGCCGCCATTGATAAGAATGGTGTGCTCTACACCTGGGGCGGGGGGGGCGAGAGCACCTGCCTTGGTCATTATGATCAAGTGCAATATGAATATGGAAACGACAATCGAATTGATTCCCGTCGGAGGCAAATCCTCACCATGTCTGGAAGGTTAGAGGTCCCTTTTTGGAGTAGTCCAAGAGCAGTTGAATCCTTGATTGAAGAAAAGATTTCTCTTGTCAGCCTCGGCGAGAGAAACGGTGGGGCTGTATCTGAGACTGGACGCATGTATGTATGGGGATACGATTTGATTGCATTGGAAAAGGTAAGACAAACTTTGACGTGGTGGGTAGATCTCACTGACACTGATCTCACAGACTTTCTGGCTTTGGATCAAAAGAGTGGAGCCCCGAATGAACAAAACAGCAATGATTCATCAACTTCTCTTCCCATGAAACCGAACCTATCCATCTTACCATCACTTGAAGGCAAGCGAATACGCAACGCTACATGTGGCATGAACACCACATTTTGTATCGCATCTGACGATTGCAAGGCAAACGATCTCGGGACCAAACTATACCATGAGTGTCAGACAGCACTGGGCATCCCGAAGCACGATGAGGTAAGAATGATTGATTGTCACAAATTTACAAAAGTCTGTGCGAATCAGACCAATTTCAAGCTCATCTTGACCTGGTACTTTTACAGAAATCTGGCGAACCATTGGTGGATTGTATTTTAATTGCTGGAGGTAGACCGTTGTACTGCCACAAAGTTATTATTTCACAACGATCTCGCATTCTGGATCATATGCTGACCTTGGAAAGTCGACCACAAGATCCTTCTCATTTCACCGAAGTTGTCATTCCAGGAGTTCAATTCAACATGATGAAGAACGTCCTTTGCTTCATTTACAGAGATTTAGTGCCCAACTTTGAATGGTTTTCATTTGAGATTGTTCTCGAACTGTGGGAAGCAGCAAATTTGCTCAAAATCTTTAAATTGATGGCTATCTGCAAGGACGTTTTGGAGACTGATCACATTTATTCCGTCAAGATGGATAATGCTACAAAATCAATGTTACCATCCTTTGGTTCTGACATGAGTAATGCCATGCACGACAGTAGCTATTGTGATGTCCAAATATCTGTGGAAGGTAAAACTCTTCGGGCCCACGACTGCGTCTTACGCTGCACCAGCGCATATTTCGCATCTCTCATCGAGGCCTCAAAAGGAAATATGTCAAAGAATGGATCAAGCATAGTTATAGTGTTACCAGGTACCTACACAAGTGCAGCTAGAGTTCTACATTTTCTTTACACTGGGAATTTGCCATCTCGCACTCAGGACGATCTATTGGAAGACCTCATCACTGCTCACAGATATGCATTGAACTATGTGTACCGTGGAGCAATAGATAGTGCCATTCAAGTTACTCCATCCAACGCTTGCACCATTCTACTATTCGCTGTAAAAGTTCAATCTCCTCGCCTAAAAATCCAAGCTTTGAACACCATTGCAAGACATCTTCACAAACAGGTTGGAGACGAAGAAGCGAGGGCACAGTTTGAATCAATGCTCTCCCAGTGCCCCTCATACATTAAAAACGAACTATTTGAAAAAATAAAGAATGTCAATGGAGTCAAGTGCCTTATTTCAAAAGATAGGAAAGACTTGGCAGCAACTATGCTGGAGCGTTCCAGGCTTCATAAATCCAACATGGAATCCAAAATGGTAAATGACATTACTGGTGATAAGGATTCACTTTCCATGAAAAATCTATTGGTGCTATTGTTGATCATGGCCGCCTATGGATATCTTCAACGCTTTTCTTCCATCAAGGCCTTTATTCCAATCTTGAACGGTTCGGTCTTGATCATGATTGCCATTCATTTGTTTCAGACGATTCAGTGATTTTCTTCTCACCCGCCTTGAAGCACGGCACAGGATTTCCTTCCATTTCACTACACGGTCATGATTGGCACCAGTGGAATGGTGTCATTTCCATTCGAATAATCATAATCACCACCATTTTCAAACACACGATTTCTCGCATTGTTTCTCTTTCTAGTAGCAAGGGATTGGTTCATATATTCCATTTCTTCATCATCCGAATATGGCGTCGGGCAAGGCGAACTTTTAAGGCTATGATCAGACCTTGAAAGTTTCGTCCCTCCTCCTCTAGACGATCGTCTTCCATTCGACCTTGATCGAACGTTATTTGACACATTAAATAAATCATGAAAGTCCACAGTATCTTCTTCATCAAAAATAAACTTTTGTTTCACTCTCCGATACTGCTCTCTCAGTTTGAAAGCTGTGTAGATAGTAGACATCATACAGACAAATGCCGATTCAGGTGGGAGAATCAACCATACACCTACAATGACACTGCACAGCGTGGAGACAAGACCATATGCAAACACCTTGAATACATATGATCTCTCATCGTATAATCCATCTGTTGCAACCATCATACTTCCATCTGGACCTCTCAAGGCCAGTGAAGCGCCCATAACACTCAATATGGTTGTTTGTCCGACAACAAGGATATTCGCACAAAAGGCGGTGGAGATGGTAAAGTAGTAGAATAATTTGATGACTCGTGGTATGAACCATAGGGTTGAGTGGAGCATTACCCATTCCGAATCCGAAGATGGTGTGAGTTCAATGAGCATTGTGACGTCTAGGCCAGCGAGGACTGCAGCCTGTGTGCCGACCGTCATTAGGTTTTCATGGTGCAGCTTGAATTCCTTTTCTTTGAGAGCTGTTGCTTGCTGCTTGAGCGTCGATTGGAGCTGAAGTTTATCAGCTGCTAGCATGGTATATGAATGTATGGATAGTAGTGCTGTATTCTAATTAGATGCTCACAATAAACACAGGGACTAGTCTACGTTTACTGGAGGCATTTTTGCGTTGGGGTTCGGGGTTCGTTGGGCAGCATGCGAGCCTTGCCTGTTGCCTGCGAGCATTGCATGGCTCATGGGGGACCCGCTTCATTTTTTCAAGTCTCAATTATTGAATATGTCAAAAGTGCCAAACGAGGCCTTTTTATGTTTCTATCCGTGTCGGCATTTTTGGAAGATTTTGCACATTGAAGTCATCAGACGCACGACGCCCTCTCGTCGTTGGTCGCTCGACCAAGCCTGTTGTTCCCTGTTTGCCTTTGCCATCGGATAGAGAGCACAGACCGACAACACTACAACTTGTAGATATATTGTCCAGTATCACTGCATTCCAACAGTCTAAACCATTCAAAAATGACTTGCAGCGGAAACAGATTTGTTCTAACGGTCGTATCCACGGCACTCCTGGCCATGGTATCCAACGTCCAAGCCTTCACTCTCACACCTTTGACACAAGTGAACACACGTTCTACTACTGCACACTGCACACAGATCCATGCACAGAAAGATAATCGGCCCATGGAAATGGACAACATTAAGAAAGGAATGGCTTCCCTATTGGTTGCATCTACAATCTGTCTCTCAACCCTCAATATCAATAGTCCTGCAGCTTGTGCATACGATGACTACACGTATTCAGATACGAATGACGTTGATACAGTAGAGAAGGTAGTCAAGTCTCTCAAGGATGCGTCGGGGGATGCAGCAGCTTCATTCAAGGCTTTCGAATCTATCAGTGAGATCATTACAGAGGGAAAGGGAGTTGGTGGTATGATTAGTTCATGTAAGTTTTTCTCCTCAAACCCAATGAAATCATGGATAAAGCGAGCAAGTCTCAAGCATACACGAGTAGGCATACTGCTGGCATCGCATCACATTCATTTCATTTCATTTCCCTCCATTTACTTGCAAATATCCTCCAGATTTTACTCACCAACCATATTCTTTATGAATTGAAATCCAATTGCATCTAGCCGGAGTAAGGCTTGAACGTGGTTTTGTCGCAGATGAGGACACAACCATTTACAACCCTGGTTTATCACTTCTTACCGAATCAGAAAAAGATAAGATTGTCAACGCCGTCATTGAAAATAGAAAAGAAAATGCTGCCAAGAAAACATGGAGTAAAGACAATGAGTTTGCATTCGATTTCCTAAAGACGAAATTGGATCCTTTGCACATGGCGGAGATCAAGGGATACCTCGGAATACTGCCCATTTATGGCGCTGTAGTCTATTTGGGGGCGATTGCAGTACAGCAGATTGCGAGAGATTTGTTTGAAACAGCTTATGTTGTTTCTGCCGTGGCCATATTTTTACCTGCTTTGGTTCTCATTATAAAGGGAGTTTAAAGTTTAAACAAGAGGGATGGACGGAGTTCGAGCGTGGTGAATTGTTCATGAAACACAACAAAAGCAATGTTGGTGTTTGTTGGGAGATTTCTGCTCTTTCCTCTAATGGATGGATATAACGAAATGAATGCTGGCTGGCGAAAGACCATTGCATGTTGCAACATTTTAGAAAAAGAAAGAAGCCAAACACATTTATTAATAATTCCCATTTCCATTTCAGTTGTTCTCATTTGTACTGAGTACTGTACTGTAAAACTCGTTATCCAAGAAAATCATCCAGTACCAAGGTATCATTACTCCCTTATTAGTTTCACTTGCTGTGTCGTACCAACGATGACACTCAATATTTGTTTCAGGATATTAATAATACAGCACCAACGCAGCATCAACTTGACGTTCGACGGCATTTGATGAAGACTGAAACAACATTTTAGGCAACGAACCCCCTCCCCTCCTCTGCGTGTGAAAAAAATCATTCACAAGAAGGACATCACAGAGTTTCCTTTCCCTTGACACCCTTTCTACCTTTGTGAAAAGGCAATAAAACCCAAGAGATGGACGAAGAAGGAAAAATATATGTGAAAGAACCCAACAAAGAAATAACAAAGCATGAACCGGCTTTGGAGGCTTTCGGAGCCATTGAAATCGAATTCAAGACTGTCATGGATGGTCTTGGGAACGACACAAAACTTGTTCCATTCAAAGTGGAATATGAAAAATTGTTTCGAGCACTCACGAAGTCTTTTCAACATGAGCAACACCTCACCAAAAAATGTAATGAATTGAGTTCTGAAATCAACAAGAACGCAGCTGCGGTGAAAGAGGCCTTGCAACTATCTCAAAAAGATCAGTGTGCAATTGCGTTGTTGAAGCAAGATACCGAGAAGGCGTGGGCTTCCGTGGAAGAAAGGAAGAGAAAGGAACAATCCATTGCTCATACAGTAGACAGACTCCAAGAGGAGGTGAACAAGCTATCTGAACAATTACAACAGGAGCGAGCACGAGTCCTTAGGCAGGGGGAAGATCTTGAAAAGACATCGGGAGAGAAGGATCAACTGAAAGCACTTCGAGACAACCACTTGCACCAAATCGAGCAGCTGTCAAAGACAAAATCAGATTTTCAAAAGGAAAATGAATCGCTTGAGTCGGAACTAGAAGAGTTGACTTCCAAAAGCGCTATTAAAAAGAAAGAGATGGAACTGCAAAGTACGGAGATCAACAGTGTCAAGAAACGGTACGACGCTAGCGAATCTTCGAAGGTAGCACTCAAAGAAAAACTCGAGCAAAAAACAATAGATTACGTTGACGTGCAATACTCTGCTTCATTGGAGAAGAAGAAGTCAGATCAGTTGAAGAAGGAGCTACGAGAAGCAAACACTAGAATGGAGAAACAAGCGAGCGAGTGCGAAGAACTCAGTCATCAGACTCAACACCTCTCGGATACCGTAGAGAGCCAAAAGAATAAGATGGTTTCCATTTGTGACGATCTGAAGAAGCACAGAGAAGAACTAAAAATAGCTCAAGCAGCTCAAAATAGGATTGCGTCAGAGAAATCTCATCTGCAGAGAAAATACGACAGTGAGCATAGAAATGCACTGCGATTGCAGCAGGCCGTCGATGACGCCAAAGCTATAGCGCATACTAGAGAAAAAGAAGTTCATTCTCTTCGACAAGAATTAGACAAATCCAATCGTAGAGAAGACCAGTCATTTAGAGAATTGGAAGTGATCAATCGCGAGAAAAATCTTTTGACGGATAAATCACAGCGATATGAACAAAAAGCGAAAGAAGCCGACGAAGAAATTCGGCATAGAGAGCAAACAATTATATCACTAGAAAAAGAATTATCCTGTACTAGAGACACTGCGATTTCCACACACAAGAAATTGAGCTCACTGGAGAAGCTGTGTGAGAAGCACAGCAACGATTTATCTCATGAACGGACGGTGGCTGAAAATGTAAATGACGCTGTGCGCTCGAGAGACATCGAACTTCAAGATATGAAGAAGGAAATTTCCAAGTGGGAACTGAAGTCTTCCGATCAGATGCAAATGTGCAACCAATTACGAGCGGAGAGAGGGAAAACTTCGAGGCAACTGGTTGATGCACAGGAAGATATAAAAAGACTCCAAAATCAAGTAAGTATCCTTAGCAACGAAATCAAGAGCCTGAGACGCGAGCTTTCTTCGAAGGATGAGTTTTTGGCGAAGGAACGCTTGGACACGAAACAAGAAAAAGCGAAGAAGGATCAAGCTTCTGGAGAAGTATCTAGAACGAAACAACGCCTAGATCAACAAGAATTCGTCATCCAGAAACAGGATCTGGAGATCAGGAGGCTAAACGCGACGATGAAACAGATGGACGACGAAGTACTCGATCAAAAGAAGGAATATGATCAGATTGTGAATGAGCGCGATGTCTTGGGAGCCCAACTAATTCGAAGAAACGACGAGATTGCACTCTTGCAAGAGCGCATGAAGATGCAAGAGGCTACTTTGAAAAAGGGCGAGATTCAGTATAAAGAACGTCTTGGTGATATTAGACTTTTGTCCATCAAACTTCAAGACTTGAAGAGAGAAATAAACGCAAAGCAAGAAACGCCTAGCCGCGATGACCACATTTCAAGAGATCTTGCGAAGAAGGAGAAAGAATTGCTAGAGGAAAAGATAAAGGTGAAAGCATTGAGCGACGAACTTGAAAATCCATTGAATGTCCATCGATGGAGGAAGTTGGGAGGTAGCGACCCTGCCACTTTTGATCTCGTGCAAAAGATTGAGATTCTACAAAAGCGCCTCATCAAAAAAACCGAGCAGGTGATGGAGAAGGACGCAATCATTCAAGAACACGACACATCACTTGCATCTTTAAAGAAACAGCTGGATCGACATCGACAACCGGACACAACTGTCGTTGAGAAATTGAGTATAAGCGAAAACGAAGTGAGGGAAAAGGAAAGACAAATGAGGGCCATGGCTGGCGAGCTCAACATGAACCAAACCCAAGTGAGCGAGTACAGGAAAGAAATGGACCGCCTAAACCATGAACTGCATGAGATGAAACATAAATACTTTGAGCAAAAGAAAAAAGAAGCAGCTATGAAGGAAAGAGAACTAGAATGGCTTGCCGAGTCTGGAATGCTGGACCTCGATATGGACATGGAACGAGCAGAGATGGATGGAATGACGCTGAGTTCTTCTCACCGACTCGCGCAAAAGCCTCTGCGATATGTCGGTGGAGGATTTCGTGCAATCCCACATGTAAACCATTCATCCCATTGCACTGATGTTAGAGTAGTAAGGTGAACTGTAAAGGTATAGAAAGTATTTTAATAAATATTACGTTCCCTATGCGTACACATAGTAAGATTCGGGAGTAACTTTTTACATGCACAATCATTGGACTGCCCCATTACTTGGTCTTGATCTTTTGAAAGATAAAGACTTTCTCAAAGCCCTTTCCTCCACCTTCAACTTCAGGGACATTCATGGACTCTAACAGAACCCAGATATTTCCATCTTCATCAACACTTCTCAAATAATCAAAGAGTTCTTTACTCCCATTGGCACCTCCAACACCTTCACCTACTAACACAATCAAATCATTTTCTGGAAACTCTGCATAACTCTTAACAATATCAATGGCCATTTTACCTGGTGGCGGATAGACCAATAACAGGATCCTCCCTCTATTCTTGATCTGCTTGACAGCCGAAACTCCATCCATCGTTTGCACTTTGAAAAAATAATCCCGCGCCGGCTGAGTCAGTTTATGATATATTTCCGTGTTCAAAGGTATGGCGCTTCCATCATCATAAGCTACAACGTAATCACGCATCATCGTCTTCTTCTGATCCTTGACGGCTCTCCCCTCCACCCTATCCGAGAGAGCCTTGCTCCACTGCCCATTTCCAGCTCCAATGTCCATAATTGGCTTGCCGAAGGAGATTATCCTGTCTAATATGGCATCATCATAAGGAGCACATCCATATTTCACCAGAAACTCCTCCCTAGCTTGCATGGTCACACCCTTGCCATACAAAACTTCATTGACTCGTTGCATATTCGTCTCGATGCATTTCCGATCATTGGCCTGTACGCAACTAATGATATCTTTCTGGATCTCCTCCAGAATATGCTCATCAGATTTACGTTGCTTCAACCCGCGTTTCATTTGACTTGTTTGGAAGAGTGGGTCGGAGGGAGTCAGCAAACGGGGCGTTGGGAGTTCTTTGCCAAAGATTTTATACATTACTTTTTGATTCGTACTGACTTTTTTGTATTCTTGGGAAGGAGCCGCGGGGCTGCTGGATTTCTGCGGTGCGCCCTCATTTAAGCATACGAGGGTGTTCGATGCGAAGCATAGTGATAGAAGTTTGACTGTATGGTCAGTACGGAGGCAATGACTTAGGTTCCTCATTATTGGTTAGATACAGAGATACAGAATACAGAATTGTACCTGGTAGCTGTTAGCTGTTACCAGTGAAAATGAGATGATGTTGTTGTCGCAAAACCGATGTACATTCAACATATTTCATAGCAGTACATTATTACCAGTTTTGCTGCTGTCTGGGTTGGTGCCATGGTCGTACGGTACACGATCGCCGGGGTAGTACATTCGGTACGGTCTGTCATCCGTATGTGACAAAAAAAGGGACAGAGGACGGGATAATTAAGTGAGAACACCAATCCTCTTGCCCTTTGGTCCCCAATGAAAAATCACGTACGACGCAATCTTATCACCAATCTCATCACAAAATTAGCCCAAGCCGCTCGAACAAATAACAAATACCACTTACCAGAAGCACGTAAATAAAAATAATGCCATCCATTGTACAAATCTTCGTCGTTGGAGGAGAAAGGAAAAGAAGGCGCCTAGATGGCGAAGTTGCCGCTGCCATTCTATCAGCAGGAAGCGCGGTTACTACTAGTACTAGTAGTGCTCCTTCCAAGAACGAACAACAACACCGCCAGCAAGAAGAAAGCGGCGGAGGTGCGGCAGGCGAATTCTCTCCAGATCATGATGGTGCTGCTGTTCCTCGCCGTCCTGATCCTATCTACCTCTCCTCTTCATCGGTGCATGCTTCTCCTCCTTTTGACGGTACTCCTAGCAGCAGG
>Ga0115005_10003060_pt1 | contig 13286 bp, 10 predicted proteins | sample ArcOceMetagenome_FD_87163 | JGI IMG/M metagenome (GOLD analysis project Ga0115005, IMG submission 87163) | Marine eukaryotic phytoplankton communities from Arctic Ocean - Arctic Ocean - Greenland ARC118M Metagenome | ecosystem: Environmental > Aquatic > Marine > Oceanic | place: Arctic Ocean... | reverse complement strand
TTTGGTGATTGCGTTGAGGGCTGTTGGGTGATAATGGGCGATACAATTCCACATTGTCTGGTCAAGGCGCCAAGTCTGCCAAACCTGGATGGGGGTTTCGTATTTTTGGATATTTTGAGCATGGAGGCGACTAGCGAATCCTTCAACCCACATCTCAGGAGGGGGAGGCATATCCTCGGGATAATCGAAAGGGTCAGCAGCAGGAGGGCTAGGAGTAGGATTCTTGGTGGGACGTTTCGTTGCTTTCGCCTTCTTCTTCAGACTCCTGGAATGCTTATTGCCCAGTTTTGCATCAGTTAAAGATGGTAATGCGGCAAAGAGAGAGAGGATGGTAACCTTGTAGTAGAACTTCATGATGGATATATGTTTCGTAGGCTTGAAATATAAAACGATTGTCCCTGTTCGAAGTCCAATTCCGAATCTAGCAGCTTGATAAGTTAGATGTCTTTTTTAATTGTGGAATTCCTTAGATTGTGAGTACTTTGTTTATCTTTTCTATTTTTTCTAAGTGTATTTCAAGAGTTCTTTACGACCTCTCTTCGCCGATTTTATATTCCCTGTCGTGTCCAAAGTTCCACGCCTCTCCATGGGTGGCTGGGGAACCTCCGTTTATCTGTGCTTGAACTGGGACGGAACTTTGGACCGGAAAAGGAATAAATCGGCGAGAGATATCGGAAAGAAGTCTTAAAAAGCGGTCTTAAAGCGGTTTTAGAAAAAGTAGAATAGTTTTGGCCGAAAATGTCCCCTTAATTAAAGGGGAATTGCGACCGCGTCGTCTTCGAGAACCGGGAACTGATTGTATTGGTCAGTTACGATGACATACTTGCCCACCCCTCTCCACATCAATCACCAAACACTGTGCAATTACGAGTATGCGCGTCAGTTTTCTCATAATTGACCGAACGGACAATCTATTCTGTCGTACCGTACAGTATGTACGGTACGTGAGTGGTTAACATTCCAATAACAATTCTGTCGAATATTGAGATGATCAATCTAGATGAACATTTGAGATGAAACATGGAGCTTACCAGTTCCAGTAACGAACCCCATGAAACACTTCAGCCAATCTATTTGTTGCCATCACAAAGTAATTCTCATCACGAATTTGTTGGAATCAATCAAGTGATAGCAAGCAATAAAAAAACGATCTCACAATTTGAAATTTGATCCCCCCCACCTGACCCCATCCCACCAAAAAACAATTGTTCATGAAAATGTTTTCTCAGAAAACTGACTGTTCGTGAAATGACTATTGAAAGCAAACATGGTCTTCACTGCAGATGAGAAGTCTTTTCAAGAGTTGCATTGTTGAGGAGGCTTCTTGTTATCATTCTTCTACTACAGATTATGTTAAGCCAGCATACATAACATCAGTAGCAGCAGCGGTGTGCAGCACACCACAACAACCGTAAACAAATTAATTGTGAAACCAAAACATCTAAAGACGAATCCTCTTTAAGTTCACCACAACAGTAATAAATTTTTCCTATACTGTACACGAACAAGATAAGCATCAAGACAATATTGGCATTGGTGAGATATCTTCTTGGGCGTGAATGATGTTCTTTCTTTCTCGTTTGATGCACTGTTCTCAACTGCAATCTTCCATTCGCGAAAGATGTCTTCAATGGTAGTAGTCCATGACCTTCATTTTTCTGTTTGTTTCGATTGCCCCTGATCCTCTGGTATTCTCATCATTTGTTTGGAAATCATTATGGATGTTCTTTATTTCTTCTGCAACATTATCATCATCTATTGGTACACTACCTGATTGAAACTATTTTGGAAAACGTAAACGTAAATCTATCAATAACGCTGAAATGATTTGACCGTGATGATTTTTTCCAAAGAAAGTTGCTCTAAACGTATAGATTGGATTAAGGTTTTGATTGATGATTATGAAATCTCAGCAACCACTCGTTGTTCAGCTAGATGTCGAACAGTCTCATGCCCTTCCTCTGAATCAATCTAAATATGGTTTTGCCGCCTTCTTTGCAGCTTCAATATTTTCTTCAATACGAGAAATTTCGTTTTGGATTCTCGTCCTTTGAACCAAGTTTAAGTTTGAACCATTGTCGATTCAAGTCCGAAGTGCACGCGGACCATTATTGCCCGGCGTTTGTTTACACATCCAGCCAACTTTAGGTGGTACTCATACCCTTTTCCTCCCATCTTTATCACCACAAACACAGCTGCATCGACGAAACAGCGCCTGTTTATTTATCAACCTCGACGATCTTTCCTCCGTTCAAGTTGATAGTTTGGCGCCCAAAGTTGAAATGGTGTTTGCCCGCCCGTGCTCTAATCTAATTGAGAGCTTTCGCTTCTTGCTTGCCAAAACATTGTGCAATGTTTTTATTATAAATCTTCCGTTGTTCCGTCGTCCGTTTTCTTGAACGTCATGCGGAGAAACGTCTGTCCGTCGTTTTTTTTCCACTGCGCCCAAAAATGAAGGCCCGCCGCCCGCGCAACTGAATGATCGTGCAATTATACAGTATGATAGAGCATTGGCATTGAGCGGAGCACTATCAATTATCATTGAGCATTGAGCATTGAGCATTGGCTTTATTGATTTCATCAAGGTCGCAAGCAAGCTGTAATCTGTAATCAATAGTCATTGGAACACGGCACTTGAAGGTACTACGATCAACCATACAGTTTCAATTCAATCTAGCTACAGTACTGTAGTAGAGACGCAATAATATAATGCCACAGAAGAAGAAGCCAGCAACCAATTCAAGAGCGCCGCCCGTGACGATCCCGGCAGCTGGATTCCACAGCGTCTCCGATGTTGCCATTCTCCCCCTCCTAAAGCAGTTCCAAGTTATCAAACCTCGATCCCCTCTCATCCAAGCAATCATCAACGAGCAGCAAGCAGCCGACACAGTCAACGCCATCCAGAAACAAGAAGAAAAACTCAGAAATGAACTCAAGAAAGAATGCGCCAAGCAAGAAGACGACGAGAAAGACAATGCAAACGGAACCGGAAATGCAAATGCAAATGCAACCAACGGCCCATCTCTCAAGAAGAAATCATCCAAAAAAGCAAAAAGCAAATCGAAAGCCGAATCCAAAAAGATTGCCGACCTGGAAGGACAAATAGATACCCTATCCAAAGCCTACGCTCAAGCGCGCCAGCAGTTAGATCAACATACCTACATAACCTACGCCGCAATCCAAGCGCATTACACGAACGTTGCTACCAAACTTGATCCAGATCATTGGGGCGAATCCCTTCGAGGTCCTTACGAAGCCCTGGTAGAGGCGTTTGACTATTTGCAAAATGTAGAAAAGAGACTGGTCTACGCCCGAGAAATGATACCCGTCATGAAGGCAGTGGGAGAACCAAAGAAAGCGACCGAAGTGATTGAACTCCCCTACATCCAACTATTCCATACAGCAGAGGCTTCTTCGCCCATTGTACAAGCTCTCATTCACGAACTGCACCAATTGAGTATTACAGAAGAGCTACGAAAGCGTATTACCGATATGGACATGGATCAAAAGAGATTGATCAAAGATGCCCAAGAAATGCAAGAGAGACAAACTGCCAAAACGTCAGAATTGATTCGAAAGCATTACAGGAGGAAATCCATCAAGCTCCATCCGGACCGGAATGGGGAATCCTTCCGCAACATCTTTGAGGACTTTACCGATGCGAGGGATGTCTTGTCCGACGAGAAATTGAGACAGCTTTATTTGAAGCAAATGCTTGCCGTGTTTCATACTTTTGGAAAGGGGTACATGGACAGTAGTCATAAATCTTGGATTAGTAAGAATCGTCCTGATAAGGCCGAGGCGAATTTCAAGAGTACACGTACCGGTAGGGCCCAAGAGGGGAAACCGCTCAAGTTGGAGGGAGGACTGCATCATCAGACGCCGAAAGGGCCAATACTTCAGCATAAAGATCAGCAAGTGACAGTGTCAATACATGCGCTTCGTCCAGTGCATGAATTCTATTCGAGGGTGAGGAGTATACGAGTTGAGTTCACGTCGACGGAGGATGAAACGTATAGTATCGATGTGGGCAGGGCAGACATTGTCAAGAATATCAAACACGATCGACGTGGAGCCATGTATGGGAACTTGATTCAGGTGGGATCCGCGCTGATGAATGCAGGGCATTGGGAAGTATTCTGGTATGCTACTCTGGATACAGTCGGTACGGACCCTCTCTCGCCTCACAATGCTACATATGAAAAAGTGCAGACCAAAAGTTCGGCTGTGGCATCCTTTCATGTGGGGGATCAAGATTTCAAGGCCAAGCTAGACAGATTTCGTAAGGCGGAGGAAACTTGTAAGATTGTCAAGTGGGAATTGCAGAACACCGTGGATAGACTGAAGACACAGGAATCGATCAGTCGGTATGGTTTTCATCACAAAGTTTTGGTCCGTGCTGGAAAAAAGATTAGAAATCTCAAATGGGCCATGAAAGAGACTGACAAAAAGAGTGATATTTATGACAGTCTTTACAAACTTTTGGAGGCGAGTCGACAAGTTTTCTCCGAGCTAGAAGATCACCTTGAAAGTGCCACGAAGAGAAAGGAGAAGAAGGATAGCTTGAAGAACTTCAAGGCATTCGTGGCTGGCGTTTTAGAATCGGCTGATCCTACGTATTGGATGATGGAGGTGATAGAGGCGACTCTGAAAAACGAGGGCGGTGATAGCAATCGTTTGTATCAATTATTCATCGAAGGCAAGGGAAAATATGTCCTCATGGTTGATTCTGATATGTACGAGGAAGCCTCGCTACGAAATGACCTATTTTCTCCCAAGCAGTGCAAAGAGTTGGCATCCCGGGGAAAAGCTATGCAAGCTCAAGAGGCCAAAGAAGAGGAAGAAGCAATTGCCGCAGAGGCACAGAGAATACTGGAGGAAGAAAAGCTAAAGAGGCTGGAACGAGAGGCTGAACTTCGCAAGAAATGGGCCATGGTTGGAAATACTGTGACCATTGATGGTCTGACAAGTGTGAAGGGCAAAATTTTGAACTCTTCAGCAGCTAGAGTCCTTGATTATTCCATCGACAAAGATCGTTTTGAGGTGCTCTGTGTTGAGACAGGCGAGAAGGCTTACTTGAAGGAGGACAATTTTTCCATATATTATTACGGCAATCATGCGCAGCCGCCTCAAAGCCCAGCACCGAAAGACCAACCAGTCTCTTCCGAATCATGGGATTGTACTCACTGTACTTTCAAGAACAGTGCTGAGAATGTTGAATGTTCCATGTGCTTCAATCCTAGGAAATTGGTATCGATATCTGATCACCGTGAAGGGGACGAAGATAAAGGAACTGTCGAGACGGTCGAGACTTCTTATGAAAGAGTTGCTACCAATTCAGGTTCAACTGACGAAGATGATTTAGTAGAAAAGAAAACAATCTTTGTTGTATCTTCACATTCTAAGCGCTTGACTGGTAAAAAAGGAAGAAAGAAGAATGATCTGATGTCTAGAAGTGGAGCAGATATTCAAATCGAAACGAAGCAAGTTGCCGGCGGGCGAGTACACGTACCTGTTCATTTGACCGGGAGCAAAGGCGCAGTACAGAAAGCTACCGTTTTGGTCCAAGAAGTAGTCGGCTTAGAAAATATATGTGATGACATTGATGAATATCTATCTACAAGTTTGGAAAAGAGCTCAATCATCGAAGAGAAGCAGACTGCAGCCAAAACTGACTTTGACATATTTCCTGTTATTAGCAATCCGATTGATGACATTCGCGATGTTTCAATAGCCGAGTTTGAAACAAAGTCAGGTGCTGAACACTCATTCGGTGACGCTCTCTTGCCTCAAGGAATGATAGAGATGCCTTTACAAATGCCTTCAGAGATTGGTATCAAGAGGCATCTCGTAGGTTCGATAGGAATGCCCAGAGAGTCTATGACCGATGCCTCCGTATCGAGTCTCGCTGACAGGAGTCAGGCGTCGAGGACCTACTCTCGCGGTGCAAAATCAACCAACATTTCATTTCACGAAAATGATCCATTACTTGTATTCTTACGAACGCAACATCATTGCATCAAAGGCAATGTTGAAGAATTCTTCAAGTGGCTAGTCAAATCTGAGGATATTGATTCCATGGATGCATTGAAAGAAGCAGTCTCTGACGACGACTATCTCCATGATTCGATGCAGGTAGGAAATGGTTCAGTTGGCTTAAAGGGCTTCAAGAGAAAGGCTTTTCAACGCTCTGTCTTCAATTATGGCGAGAATAACCCATTTGAAACGTTTAGTTCTTCGACAAGGTCAGATCGTCCTGACACGTCATCTAATGATGCAAGCAGAATGCATGGAATAGAAGCCAATGCTTTCCTCCCTCCAAATCTCTTCGATGGCACTGATGTGGTTCAAGACAATTCAAAGGTGGCAAGTAATAATCATGTACAAGTAGACGAAGATCCTCCAAACGATCTTTATTGTCCAATCGATCGTGTGCTAATGACAGAGGACCCAGTTCTAGCAGCGGATGGTGTCACATATGAGCGTGAAGCTATTGAGAGATGGTTTCAGATACACATGGCAGAGGTCATTATGGCCGAAGAAAAGCTAAAAATGGACCCACATTTGCAGCGTGAACAAGAAATAGTGAACAATGGAATCAGGTCTCCAGTCTATGCTATGGAGATGCCGAATCTTTGCTTGACTGCAAATACAAGTATAAAAAACATGGCTCGTGCCCACACATTGCGCACTGAGAAAAGGAAGGCCGTCAATTTTTGATCAATGGTCAAAATCATTGATTCATTTTCACCAAAGCGTTTTGGGGAGCTTTGTTGGTTATTTTGTATACAGATAAAATAATATAATAATAATATCTGAAATAGGATTTGTAATACAATACTGTAACAGGTCTACATCAAAGTAGAGCCTCGATTCTATTTGCTGAATGCACACGTATTTAGGTCTTCGTTTTACTTGGTAAATGAGAAGCATTCAAAAAGAGTTTGAAATTTTCTAATTTCAATTTCATTTGTAACGCGCGTGTAGAAAAAATCCAAGATATTCACAATTTTTCATGATGGCTGTGTATGTTGGTATCAAAAGCGTGCTCTTTCGCCTTTGCCTGTTACTCTTCATCGGCATTTCGTGTCAAGGAGATTCACTATCTGCAGAAGAAGAGCACCAATTTAGCCAACTTAACTTTGATTCCGATGAAAGGATTGAAACGTTTTGGGGTAGACTGTACTTACCATTCCCAGATCGAAAAGGATTTCAATATTTTCGAGCCCATTATGGTGTTGCTCCTCCAATGGAAGCTACTTCTTTTCTTCTAGCCAAACCAATTGACTTGTGCGATACTCCTAGTATCGATGAAGAAGGTCTGGGATACGATGAAGATTTATCCGACAAAATTCTGGTTGTACGTCGAGGCAACTGCTCCTTTGCTCAGAAATCATTAGCTGCCATGGAGCTTGGCGCTCAAGGCGTATTGCTTGTTAATAATGAGGATGGCAACATGCACCCCTCTGCACCAGGGGTGAAGGATATTGATATCTCCTCTTCAATGATTTCAAACAATGATGGCGAGAGACTTATCGCTGCTCTCAAACAAGAATCTCCATTGAATGGGAAGTATGTTCCCATTACTTGTCAAGGAGGCGGCTCATCTTACTGCGAAGCTGTGAGAGTCACTGATTCAACGTTTGTCGATGAAATCAGTTACGAAGGTATCATTCAACTGCCCAATGATCAATCCTTCCCCTATAAAGTCGCAGAGTTTGGTGGGTACCTTAATGATAAAACGTCATGGACGGTGACTCAAACCAAAGGTGAAAATTATTGCTCTAAGCATAGCCCTATGAGTGTCAAGGAATTGACGTCGATTCGAAACGTGGCGGTCCTGGTACCAAGAGGAGGGTGCTCTTTTACAGAGAAGGCTCGCAATGCGTCAGCATCTGGAGCAACTTTAATGATATTGGCAAATGACAACGACGCTGCCATTGCAATGGGAGGTACAAGCTATGAAGGTTCCAAGATTCATATTCCATCCATTATGATTCCCAAAAGTGCAGAAATTGCCATTGAATCCTTGCTGGAACAAGATGTTGAGGTGGTGGTATCTCTCCAGCCGATTTCTTGAATTCTACTACAGTGTACCACCCTGTAGTGCAATAGTAACTACCAATAAAAATATCATGGAACCCAACTTGACGCACAGTACGAACCACGTGATCTAAAAGCATGTTAAACATTGCAAAGATAGAATAAACAATAACAATCTAAAGTCTTGAATTCACATATGCTTTTATGTACGGCATCTACTACCTTCTGCCACTTTTACCACCTTTGCCCTTTCCACCACCACCATTACCACCACTCCCACCTTTACTACTCTTGCGACCCGACTCCTTGATCAACTTGAACAAAGCGTTCGCCTCCCTCACCCTAGAATTCTCAATACAAAATGCCTGAACCTCGACAAAATCCTCCACTTTCATAATTCCATTCGAAATCAAATTCTGCAAAAAGACAGAGACGAGTCGGACCATTTTTCGATCGTTGCGAATGACGCCCGAGGTTGCATTATCTGCATTTATATTCTCACTCACACTCGCATTGGCATTCACACTCGAGCTGGAACTAGTGGCAGTCCCACCTCCTTCCATCTTGGTACACCTTTCAAACAAGGACAATACGAAAAGATGCAAATCTTCTGTAGTCAATTGATGATTGGTGGCCAATTTATACACCACTTCCATGGTATGCAAAGTAATGTCCATGCGGACAAGAGCGGAGTGGTAGAGTTGCGTATGGGGCGAGGAGGGCGTGAGAGTGAGTAGGAGATGGATTGCAATATTGGGATTGTGCTGTACGAGTGCTGGTAGATTTGCGGGTGTCAGTAAGGCCCCATGTCCATGTCCATTTTCGTGTTCATCTGAATCTGCATCTGCAGCTGAATCTGCGGCACTAGCGCCAGTGCGGGCATTAATACCCTTTTGACGACAGTACAACAATAACGCCTTTTCTTCCTCGTGTTCCAGCGGGGCATGAAATATTTTTTCATATAGTTCGTCCGTGCTGGGCTTCGGATCTTGGGGCTGAAGCCATTCGTAGCGTAATGAGGGGTAGGATGTGTGGACAAAGTGTAGATTGAGGTGAGCTGGTTCGCCACAGTTTGTAATGGTGGATAATGGCGGTAGGGGTCGGTAGAATATAGGCTTTGTGTCGGTATCTATTTCATCACCATCATTATCTACTTCCTTTTGCCTTTGCGTTTCCAAAAGAGGCAATGATAGGTGAGATGAACCTTGCCGATCCTTATTGATATCCGTCATGATGGAAACAGCATCCTCGTGATATCGTTGCAAAAACGAAGAGAATGCATTGTGACTATCGTCATCACCCACACCACCACCCCCATTACCAATATAATGTACTGCACATAGTATACATATAACCTGCAATGGATCAAGATTGTCACGATTGGAATCCAGTGCTTGTTGAAGTTGAATGGCAAAGTGGAAGCGGCTCGTATTGAGTGACGGCAGGGTTGTCTTGATGAGATTGTGGAATGGAGGGTCGCTCGTTTGGCAATTTGATAGCAGTGATGATACTGCTGACATTGATTCCGTCATCTCAGTCTAGTCTATTCGGTTAAGAGATGTAGATGTAGATTGGACCAGTTGAAATGGGGTGTTGATGTTGGTCTTCGTGAAATTAGAGCGGTCGCCGTTGTCCGTTGTTTTGTTACTGGCCTAGCCATCGTCGTCGATCTCTCTCTCTCCAAAATAAAATTGAAAATCAAAATATCAAAAATGGTAAAAGAGCCCTATCGGATAGGGGTGAGTAAACCCTATCGGCTCGGTATTATAGAGGTTTACTCCAATTCGGTTCTATTCTTTTTTAAATTCTTTGGGTGCATCATCATTCATCAATCCATCACCGACCAACCATCCCTTCTTCACCACCAGATCACTCTTCATCGATATCAATACCTCATAGGCGTCATCATCACGAGTACACAAAATCCCAAAAGCTGACTTGGATAGAAATTCTAAAACTACAGAGAGTGCGGTGTATAAAAATCTTGTCACCTTGAACTTGAACAAGATGAGACAACACATCCTAAAATCAATGCTATCACATGCATCGCGTAATGTCCTAAAATCCCGGGTGCAATGCCATCCTGTAAAAGTCCTTCACGCACACCTATCCTCAGCCGTAGCCTCATCCATGACAGAAACAGACTCCCATCTGAATATCGGTGAGGAATTCTACCAACAGGCCAAACAGCATCTCCAAAACCATGATCAAGCCCAAACCGAGCGGGAAGAAACAAACCGCGAAAAACAATACCAAAAACCCGGCATTGCCGTGGTCAAAACGATTGTCAAGCAAACTCGACAACACCAACAAAAACAACAAAAACAAACAATATCCGAATGGGATAAGGCGCAGGAGTGCATGCAGATCGCGGCATTTGTGCATGGTTACCAGGATGCTATTGTATCCCTTGCCAACCATGCACTGTCGACTTTAAAATTTGACGCTAGGAAGGAATACAAATATATTAGTAGTATAAGCAAAGAAGACCAGAATCAAAATATTACCATTATCCCCATGGAGGAATTGAATGATGGGAGTGGGGCAGAAGTCGCGATGAAGCTTTATGAATGTGCAAGTCGACTTGGGAGCAAAGAGGGTTGGTTCAATTTAGGGCATTTGCACTGGACGGGTCATGATCCTGATATTGAGCCAAATCAAGAGCTTGCCATCGAGTGTTTTGAGAATGCAGTCGAGTTGGGGGATGATGATGCGCGGTATTTCTTGTCTGTTCATTATTTGGGTCAGGATGTGGATTCCTCGAAGGATGAGGATGAGGAAGAGGAAGATTTATTTGATGGTAGGAAGAGGGGGTTGATGTTGTTGCAAGAGGCGGGTGATAATGCCCACGTCGGAGCATTATATTATCTGGCATTGATGTATAGAAATGGTGACCAAGGATTGTATATCGAACCGTGTACGACTTTATATCGAGAGTATTTGGACGAAGCTGCGGATGGAGGAGATGCAGATGCTTTATTCCTCAAGGCGCACTGCATGTATAATGGAGAAGATGGTTATGAGATTGATAAACGGAGAGCATTGGATGGTTTTGTTGAAGCTGGTGAAGCTGGCAATGCCGATGGATTCGTTTCAGCTGGTGCTATTTATCATAATGGTGGATTTGAAGTAAAGCAGGATCAAAGGCGAGCGTTTGAGCTGTACCAGCAGGCTGGTGAATTAGGGAGTACGGAGGGCTGGAAAAATGTTGTTGCGTGTTATGCGCTTGGTGAAGGTGTCCCGAGGTGCGAAAAGACGGCAATGTACATATCAAAGACAATGCTCAACGATGAGCATAGATGATGATTCCTTCATTCGTTTTACTAGAACATACTACTAGAAGTACACGAACAGCCCATCAGAGTAAAAGGCTAGCTACCAACGCTACCTGCTGGTACAATGATCTCAATTTCTTTCCAATTCCATAGTTTGATAATAATACATTTGTTAGAACAATGACAATGACAATGTGATACAATATTATTATCATGGCGATCTTATCTTCCAATATTTTTTCTTTTAGCTACACGTACTACACGCAGATCAAATGAACTCGCAACACCACCCTCCGATCCGGGAATGAAAGCCACAAAGAATTCATTCCAGTTCCACTCGAAGTATGGTATCGTATGGATCTAATTTCAAATATGCTAAAATGGTCTTTTTCTTTTTTTAAACTACGTGTACAATATATTAGTTCAAGCAACAGCGTCCTGCTTTCCTCCTCTGCATCTTCTCCTACTCCTATCAAATCCTCAAGACCAAAAATGAGCGGGGATACCCTTCTCACGAAGCCCATAAAACATGTCAAGCGAATCTTTGATCGATCCTTCCATGGTGTAGTACCATGCAGGTTCTAATTCGCCAAGGTGAACATGGTGTTCAAAATAAAACTGGTCAATAAGGTTGTGGTAAATACCATCTTCGTCGGCGAGCAACTGTTTTGCAAATGGTACCTCAATAGAGGACGTGTCGATATCAAGCTTGAGTACAATAAAATCATCCTCATCAAAGGCTTTGAGGATTGAGTGGAGCGGGTTCATTCTATCTCCCTCTGTACTATTCACGCCTGTGATGTTGGACGAGCAACGTAAAAATAAGAATTTAAAACATCATCATGTACGCGTACACGGAATATGAAATCAAATTGAAAAACCATCACGATAGCCCAGCACTCACCAACATTTATCCAATGGTAGCTTGGAAAATACTTCTCTGGTAACATTTCCAAATAAACATCTTCCGGTTCTGCAAATTCAACCTCAAAACCATAAATATGATCAAAATTGAATCCAAACTTCTCGTACGTCTCCAACAACGTAACAATGGGCTGGATGTCCTCCTCCTCCCCCCCTAGATGGAAACTTAATGATGCTCCAATATCGATCAAAACCCTTTTGGAGGTAGGTTTGAGCTTTCGGCACATTGCCTCAAAGTCGTGAACGAGGTAGTCCAACGACATGAGGTTAAGAGTTTCGTTTCTTTGTTCTGCAAAACATATTTTATGGTCGCGCATGGGAGAACTGAGGGGCTCTACATAGCCGGATTCGGTGAGAGATAGCTGATTGCTGGGGAAGAGGGCTTTGAGGCCGTCAGGGTGGGGCCTGGCAGTAGCGCATACATCATGACTGCCCGTATTAATTATAGATTTGAGTAGATCGGGGATTGGTTTGAAGTTTTCGATAGCTGCAGCATGATTTTCAATATCGGCAGAATAAGACGTGAGGGCTTTGTGTACTTTAGCATTTGATGCCTTTGGATCGGTCCAAATGAGGCATCCCGCGGGATCCTCTTCAGAAGCATAGCCAAGTAAGTTTTACTGCATTATCCATGATGTACTTTTCAGAGCTGGCTGGAGCATACTCCTGATGCTCATTCACATGCACTTTCTCCTCCACCACATTTAAATTGTTTTGATTATCGACACCACCAGTAACAACACAAGGGGTGGTTGAAAATGTGTTTTGCTGTTGTTGAAAGTCAAGAGACAACTTTATGTATTGATTGTAAAGGAAGATGTTGAATGAAGCAGAGCTACACAAGAGGCCTGCAGCAATGATAACCATGCACCTGCTGTATGCGTATTGCTTCATTATTGAGAAAAAATACGTGAAGAAAGTTGGATTGTTTTTAATTGAAATGATATGAAACAAGACAAGAGACATTCAACATGGAGATCTGTTGAGCTTCTTGATGTTTATGTTGGTCATGTTCGGATCGCCGCGCAATATCGGCGATAGTTT
>Ga0115005_10003058_pt1 | contig 13293 bp, 10 predicted proteins | sample ArcOceMetagenome_FD_87163 | JGI IMG/M metagenome (GOLD analysis project Ga0115005, IMG submission 87163) | Marine eukaryotic phytoplankton communities from Arctic Ocean - Arctic Ocean - Greenland ARC118M Metagenome | ecosystem: Environmental > Aquatic > Marine > Oceanic | place: Arctic Ocean... | reverse complement strand
TGCTTGATTGTACGTTGTCTAATCATCTGCTTATGCTTTTACCTATAAAAAAAGCGGTCGCGAATTATAGTGACTTACCACTCATTTGTCAAAAAATACGCAATTTGGACCATTCGCGAATCCAAAATTTTACGCGCAAGTAGCCACTCTGGTCACTAACCTGGAAAAATTCCAGTTTAAAACCTACCAGACATATAGTGCCCTTAATACCGTTCTGACAACGGTATTTCAGAAAAATTCACTTCAATTTCAGCGAGGTGAATTAGTCTGCTTGCTTACGCAAAAACGCTGGAATGTCTAGATACTCTAAATCATTACCAGGTTGCGCTTCATCTTCAGCTTTAAGTGCTTGGTTGCCTTCAGTACTGCCAACCGATGCTGAACGAGGTTCAGACGCTGTTGTGCTACCGTACTCTTTAGCTGGCGTAGTTAAACGCGAACCTTCTGAGCTTACTAGTGAAATGTCAGGCTTGCGCTCTGCGCCAATACCGGTTGCAACAACCGTTACGCGAAGCTCATCTGTCATTTCCATGTCAATAACGGTACCCACAACCACTGTCGCATTTTCAGAAGCAAATGCTTTAACAGCGTTACCAACAGTTTCAAACTCGTCGATAGCAAAATCTGGGCCGGCTGTGATATTCACAAGAATACCGCGCGCACCTGATAAATCGATATCTTCAAGTAGCGGACTTGCAATTGCTGATTCAGAGGCTTCTTCAGCACGATCTGGACCACTTGCTGAACCACTGCCCATCATGGCTTTACCCATCTCAGACATTACTGTACGTACGTCGGCGAAATCCACGTTGATCAATCCAGGGCGAGTAATTAGCTCTGCAATCCCCTGAACAGCACCACGTAATACGTCGTTCGCTGCGCTGAACGCTTGAAGTAAAGGCGTACCTGGCCCCATCACTTTTAACAATTTCTCGTTTGGAATAGTGATAAGTGAATCTACGTTGTTAGCCAGTTCAACAATGCCCTGCTCTGCAAACGTAGTACGCTTTTTGCCTTCAAATGGAAATGGCTTGGTAACAACAGCCACAGTAAGAATTCCCATTTCACGAGCAATTTTCGCTACTTCAGGTGCTGCACCCGTACCTGTACCACCACCCATACCAGCGGTGATGAAAACCATATCTGCGCCATCTAATGCCTGGCGAATGGTTTCTCTGTCTTCGTGTGCAGCATCGCGTCCAATGTTAGGATCGGCGCCTGCGCCTAAACCTTTAGTCACACTTGAACCAATTTGTAAGGTAACGTCAGCATTTGAGCTGCGTAGTACCTGCGCGTCGGTGTTTATCGCAATAAACTCTACGCCTTCAATGCTTTGAGACACCATGTGCTCAACTGCATTTCCGCCGCCGCCACCAACGCCGATGACTTTGATTACGGCTTCTTCGCCGTGACTATCCATTAATTCGAACATACTTACTCTCCGGTTGTACGTCTTCTATGCTTCGCTGCGACACATAGTCGATTATATGCATCCTGCCAATCGTGATGCCGTAGCTATAGCGACCCCAAAAAATTAAAATTCACCTTTAAACCAGCTTTGCACGCGATGAAATAAACTCTCACCAGGTTTCTGCTTACTGGACTTCTTATTATCTGCTTGCACTTTGCCGTATTGCAGAAGCCCTACGACGGTTGCAAATCCTGCATCATCAACGTATTCAGACAAGCCTTTAACGTTGATTGGATTGCCTACTCTCACAGGCATCTGGAAAATTTCCTCGGCAAATTCAACCGCACCTTCCATTTTGGCGGTACCGCCAGTTAGCACTAAGCCGGCGGCAATTTGCTCTTCCAGACCACTGGCACGAATTTCATCATGTACCAGTTCAAAAAGTTCTTGGTATCGAGGCTCAATCACTTCAGCTAGCGTATGTCGCGACATGACTCGCGCGGCACGCCCGCCGACACTGGGCACCTCAATACTTTCTTCCATACTGACCATGTCTTTCAGCGCGCAGGCATAATTAACTTTAATCTCTTCTGCGTTGCTAATTGGCGTACGGAAAATCTTAGCGATGTCGCTGGTAATCTGATTACCGGCAACAGGGATAACAGCGGTATGCCTAATGGCACCATCTGTGTAAATAACGATATCCATGGTGCCACCACCAATATCGACTACACACACGCCTAATTCACGTTCATCGTCCGTTAGCACAGCATAACTTGATGCCAATGCTGAAAATATCAATTGGTCGGCGTTTAGTTCGCAGCGCTCAACACACTTCACTAAATTTTTCGCCATATCGTCTGCACAGGTAATAATGTGTGCATCAGCTTCCATTCTTACGCCTGACATGCCAATTGGGTTCTTAATTCCTTCTTGCACATCAATAGTAAATTCTTGTGGTAAAACATGAAGTAACCTGCGTTCAGCTGCAATAGGAACACTACGTGCTGCGTGAATAACGTTATCTACATCTTCTTGGGTTACTTCTTGGTTGTTAATCGGCACCATACCGTTTTCGTTTTGGCATTTTACGTGACGGCCTGAAATAGACATAAACACTGAAGAAACACGACAATCTGCCATGAGCTCCATTTCATTTACCGCACGTTGCACCGACTTAACCACAAGGTTTAAGTCATTTACGCCGCCTTTATCCATGCCTTTCGCAGCATGCGTACCGACACCGACAATACTGATTTGATCGTCGTCTAACAGCTCGCCCACCACAGCCTTTACCTGGCTAGTGCCTATATCTAAGCCTACAATCAAATTACGTTCAGCAGGTTTTGACATGGTTTCCTTAACTCTCTTTGTTTGTTGTATCGCTGTTGCTGTTTTCCCAGCCAACCGCGACACCCGTATCGTAACGAAGATCGATATATTTTACCGTCTTCTCTTGCTGCGCAAGTAAGGGATATACATCGATAAAGCGTTGTAACCTATCGATAAATTCCTTGCGCCCTAAATTCAATTCAATACCATTTTCAAGCTGAACTTGCCATGCGAAGCGCTCGCTCAACGATAATTCTTCAATATTCATTGCAGTAGTGGCCAATAGCGCATGCATGGAGTTATATCCTTCAAGCGCGGTCTTCTCGCTACCACCTGGGCCGTACAACCTTGGTAAGGCTAAATCATGCCCATCGGCGTTAAACGTATCGCCGTAGGGGTTTAGCAACAAATCTTCGTTCCATTTGGCAACGGGTTGCTGCTCAACCAAATATATCTTTAACGTGTTTGGCCATTTTTTGCGTACCGACGCGCGATACACCCATGGCTGTGCTTCTACCAGTTCAAACACTTCATTCACATCTAGGGCAAAAAAACTGCCCGGTTGTGACTTTCTTATTAGGCGTTCTAGCCTCGTAATATTCACATGTTGGTAATCGCCTGAAAAATCGATTACCTGAACAGGCATTTGCTGTTCATCTTGCATATAACCGTTGGCCTTAACAACGCCAAACACTAATGCCGCGATAACAAACGATAAGAACACTACACCGCCCCACAAAGACGCTTTGTCTTTAGCTGGCTTATTGCTTACGGTGCTCGTCTTACTTGTCATTGCGCTTTATGCTCTGCTGTCAGGGTCAAAACTGGTGGCCAATATTGCTAAAACCAGTTCATCAAAACTTAACCCCGCCACTTTGGCCGCTTTAGGCACCAAGCTCTTTTCTGTCATTCCAGGCACCGTATTCGCTTCAAGCAAATAAAAATGCCCATCACCATCTTGCATCACGTCAATGCGACCCCAGCCAGAGCCAGAAATAGAATCGAATGCCTGCGTCGATAGCTGAGCAAGATGTGCTTCTTGCTCGTCAGACAAACCACTTGGACAAAAATACTCTGTGGTATCGTCTTGGTACTTGGCAGCGTAATCATAAAACGTATGTGGAGTAGACATGCGAATAGACGGCAATGCCTGCCCCTGAATTACTGAAACTGTAAACTCAGGGCCTTTAATGTATTGCTCTAACAGGACCTGGTTGTCATAGTTAAAGGCGTCCTGTATGGCATTTTCGAGTTGTTCAGCGCTTGTCACTCTCGCCATGCCAATGCTCGACCCTTCTCGGGCCGGTTTTACCATGACTTCATTCCCCAACTTTTCCATTATAGCGCTGCACTTACCAGCTTCAAAGCGCCTTTTATCAGCAATTTCATATTTAGCAGTAGGTAAGCCAAGGCTTTGCCATACTTGCTTGGTGTGAATTTTGTCCATCGCCAATGCAGAACCTAAAACCGGCGTTCCCGTGTAGGGAATTTTAAGCAGTTGTAGTGCCCCTTGCATTGAACCATCTTCACCACCTCGACCGTGTAACATGATAAGTACTCGGTCGACTTTTTCGCTGATTAAATCAGTAAGTGGTCGCTCTGCCGGATCGAAAGCTATGGCGTTTACATTTTCTCGTAAAAGCGCTGCAAGCACCGCGTTTCCTGAGTTTAGCGACACGTCACGTTCGGCAGAGTCGCCGCCAAACATGACCGCCACTTTTCCAAATTCGGCAGCATCATATTTTTTTACGTTGCTAAAAAGACTCATGCATCGCTCTCCTGATGCAGCACTTTTGGCTCCATCTCACGGCTGGCGAGCAACTTAGCAATTTGACCAATGTTTCCAGCGCCTTGGGTCATCACGATATCGCCCTCTACCAAAATATTGGCAAGAATGGCGGGAAGCGCTTCTTTACCGCCTACGTAAACGGGCTCAATTTGGCCACGTTGACGGATAGAACGACACAAAGATTTACTATCAGCACCTTCAATAGGTTGTTCACTGGCCGGATAAACGTCTAACAATAGCAATACATCTACCGTAGAAAGCACGTTAACAAAGTCTTCGTACAAATCACGAGTACGAGTAAACCGGTGTGGTTGATACACCATCACTAAACGACTCTCGGGCCAATTAGCCCTCGCTGCCGCTATCGTGGCTTTCACTTCTGTAGGGTGATGACCATAATCGTCAACCAAGGTAACATTGCCAACACTGGTTTTAAAATCGCCAAGCACTTCAAACCGACGTCCGATACCACCAAAGCTCGCCAATGCAGTCACTATGGCGTCATCATCAATACCTTCATCCGTTGCCACAGCAATGGCTGCCAACGCATTTAGCACATTGTGGTTACCGGTAAGGTTTAATGTCACCTTCAAAGGCTCACGCTCTGGCCGTATAACGGTGAAATTAGCTTGCCCGAATGACAAGGTAATATCCTGGGCACGTACATCGTTGTGCGCTTCAAAGCCATAAGTAATGATACTGCGGCCAATACGAGGGCTAATCTCTTGTATGTTGGCGTCGTCGCCACACACAATTGCCTGCCCGTAAAATGGCAAATTACTCAAAAACTCAACAAAAGTGTCTTTCACTTTCGAGAAGTCACCGCCATAGGTATCCATATGGTCAGCTTCAATATTCGTAACTACCGACACCATAGGCTGCAAGTGTAAGAACGATGCATCACTTTCATCGGCTTCAGCAATTAAATAACGGCTTCTGCCTAAACGTGCGTTAGTACCCGCACTATTTAACAAGCCGCCAATCACAAACGTGGGGTCGTACTGCGCTTGTGCAAAAATGGTAGAGATCAAACTGGTTGTTGTGGTTTTACCATGGGTTCCTGCCACGGCTATACCATGACGAAAACGCATCAATTCCGCTAACATTTCCGCACGACGTATAATTGGAATACGCTGTTCTCTGGCGGTAATAATCTCTGGGTTAGCTTCGTTAATGGCACTAGAAACCACAATCACATCCATACCATCAACGTTTTCGGCTTTATGACCTATCTTTACGTCTACGCCCAAATCACTAAGGCGCTGAGTCATCGGCCCTGAGTTTATGTCAGAGCCAGCAATGTCGTAACCTTCATTAAGCAGTACTTCAGCAATACCGCCCATACCCGCACCGCCAATGCCGATAAAAAATATTTTCTTCACCCTGCGCATTTGCGGGCTCTCAAATGGGGTCTTAAAAACCATTATTCCCCTACTCCTACTACTGCCATGCAATGGCTTACTACTTGTTCAGTGGCGTGAGTACTGGCGTGTTGCCTTGCTACTTCACCCATTTTTAGGCAATCGCTAGGGTGTGTTACCCAGTGCCGAACCGCCTGCCTTAAATTGTCTTTTAATGCTGACTGCGCAATCATAATGGCTGCGCCATGCTTCACTAACGATTGCGCATTTTTTGTTTGATGATCGTCTACCGCGTGTGGCAGAGGTACAAACAATGCTGCCCTGCCCGCTGCCGCCACTTCCGCAACGGTGAGTGCACCCGCTCTGCAAATCACAAAATCAGCCCACTCGTAGGCCGCTGCCATATCATCAATAAAGTCGCTGACTTCAACGGGATTAGCCGAACCTGCATAAAGCGCTTCTACCGACGCTTTATTGCCTTTCCCACATTGATGGCGAATAGACAAACCGTCCAGCGCCGCGCATGTGGCAGGCACAGTATCATTAAGTACTTTGGCACCCAAACTTCCGCCAACAACCAGAAGGTTAAGTTTACCCTTTACTGTTTCGTCTGAAACTGCTTCTTTAGGGTTAACTTGCCAAATTTCGTCTCGCACAGGGTTGCCAACGGTGTGCACTTTAAAAGCAACCTTAGCAAACTGCGACTTTGCGTCCTCAAACCCGAGTAACACCCGCGTGGCAATATTAGCCAATAACTTATTGGTCATGCCCGCGGCCGCATTTTGCTCGTGAATAACCACGGGAATGCCTAACGATTTGGCAGCAACACCCCCAGGGCCACTGGCGTAACCACCAAACCCAATCACTAAATCTGGCTGCACCCGTTTAATAAGACGGCGAGCCGAAAACAAACTTTTTATTAGTGCTATACCGCCCGATAATTTAGCTTTTAGCCCTTTACCTCGAATACCTTTCACTGGAATAAAGTGAATGGGAATACCATGCTTGGGCACAACGTCGGCTTCCATTCGCTCTGCGGTGCCAAGCCATTCTATTTCCCAACCCGCTGATTGCAGCGCGTGAGCCACGGCTAATCCAGGGAAAACATGCCCCCCAGTACCACCAGCCATAATTAAGCAACGCTTACTCACTCGACGCCTCCTTAGATACACGGGCTAAAATGGCTTTAATGCCGGCTTTGCCTTCGTCTTCAGGAGAAACTGTATTGGATGCTTTTTTTGACCCAGCGTCTTTTGTTTTAGCTACTGGCGCGTCTTCGCTACTCTCATGCATATCAGGAGCGTTCACATCAGATGCTTTCAGGTCAGGGGCTTGGTTGTAATCCGCCTCGGCATCAGCGAACGGTTCAGCATTGGTATGTTTCGTTCTTACTGCCGGCTTAGCCGCTGATTTAGCTGAAGGCTTTGCCTTTGCTTTGCTGGTTCTCTTATTGTCGCCACGCCCTAACGCTTGAACTCCGTCTACGCGAAGTTCAAAATCGATACGCAACAATAAAGCCACCGCCACCGACATAACAATAAGCGATGAACCACCGTAACTAACTAATGGCAGCGTTAACCCTTTAGTAGGCAGAATACCTGCACTTGCACCAATATTCACCGCGGTTTGGAAACTGAACCAAATCCCTACGCTGTAAGCTAAATACCCTTCGAATGGGCGTGATTTCAATAAGGCTTTGTTCCCTATTTGTAACGCACGCACCACCATCCATAATATTAAGCCAAGTACCGCAAGCACACCCACAAAGCCAAGCTCTTCAGCTAAAATGGCCATTACAAAATCGGTATGGGCTTCAGGTAAGAACTCTAACTTTTGTAGGCTATTACCTAAACCTTGGCCAAACCAATTACCTCGGCCATAAGCCATTAGCGATTGGGTAAGCTGATACCCCGCGCCGAATGGGTCGGCCCAAGGATCAAGAAACGAGGTTACCCGCTTCATGCGGTATTCTTCAAACACGATAAGGGCAACAACGGCCAACACGCCCGCAAACACCAACGCAAAGAACTGCCATAAGCGAGCACCCGCTAAAAATAACAGCCCAATGGTGGTGGCAAACATTACTACCACAGTACCCAAATCGGGTTGTAGCAGCAGTAACATGGCTAATGCGAAGAACACCACTAATGGCTTTATAAACCCTTTTAAATTTTCCGTTACTTCTTCATAACGGCGAACTAGGTAGCCGGCCAAGTAAGTGAAGAAGAAAAGCTTGGCAGGCTCAGCCGCTTGAATGGTAATGGGGCCTAGTGCCAACCAACGGGTACTTCCGTTTACGGTACGCCCAACAAGCAGCACTGCCACCAATAGCCCAATCGCCGCTAATAACAGATAAGGGTTTGCCGTGCGCCAAAACTGCATAGGAAGTTCTAGTACCACCATAGCAGCAATAATTGCCCCCACAATGTAAATACCGTGACGAATAGCAAAGTAAAAAGGGTTATCGTGAATTCTCTCAGCAACAGGCATTGAAGCTGATGTCACTATGATAATACCAATCGTCATTAGGGCTAACGCAACAATGATTAAGCCAATATCGTAAGGGCTTTGAAGGTTTTGTTCGTCATGACGAGCCGCAAACAACGCACTTAATTTAGTGTCGGCTTGCGACGTATCTTTTGTTTTTAACGCGCGATTTGCTTGGGGAGCGTTTGCAGTCGTCATCATGATGGCAAACCTCCCGCTTCTTTCATTGCGCCAGCGTCACTTTCAAATTTTACCTTTTCGGTAATATGTGTAACTGCATCAGTAAATACTTGTGCACGGTGCATATAGTTTTTAAACATGTCGATACTGGCACACGCTGGGGATAGCAAGACGATATCGCCGTTACCAGCACGCAAGTTAGCAGCCAATACCGCCTTCTCCATTGAAGCCACTATTGTGGTGTCTCTAAAAACAGCGCTGAATTTTTCTGCGTCTTTGCCTAGCGCAATCACTTCACCAACACTTTCATCTAGCGCTGGTTTTAATGCACTTAAATCTGCACCTTTGCTATCACCACCGGCAATCAGGATAATTTTTCCATTGGTAGTAGGAGCTAGCCCTTGAATAGCAGCGATAGTGGCACCCACGTTGGTAGCCTTTGAATCATCTACCCACTTCACGCCATTAATGTTGGCAATTTCTACGCAGCGGTGCGGCGCTGAAGTGAAGCTAGCCACTGCACGTGCGGCTGTATTAAGCAGGGCTGGTTTATTCAATGAAGTACTAAACGCTTGGCATAATGCCAGCGACGCCATCACGTTAAGCACATTGTGCATGCCTGCCAATCGAATATCGGCGGTGTTAAGCAGCGCTTCACCGTTGAAGGTAATCGCACCTTCGCGTAAACCAAAGCCGGTATCGCTAATATCAAGGCCATAAGTGATAGTGTTTGCGCAATTTGAAGTTGGCGTAACCTGTTTATCGCCGCGCCATACTACTGCGGTATGACAATGACTAAAAATACGCTGTTTGGCAGCTGTGTATTGCTGCATATCGCCGTGTCTATCTAAATGGTCATCGCTAATATTCAAAATCGATGCGGCGTTCAACTTCAAGCTAGAAGTCGTTTCAAGCTGAAAACTGGAAAGCTCTAAAACAATGACATCCAAAGAACAAGACTGAATTTCAAGCTCTGCCATGGATTCTGGAAGGGTTTCAAGTACTGGGCGCCCTACATTACCCGCCTCACACACCTCGTACCCACAAGCTTTCAGCATATGCGTTGTTAGCAAGGTAACCGTGGTTTTACCATTTGAACCAGTTATTCCTATGGTTGGCGTATTGTTAAGACGTGCAAACAATTCCACGTCGCCAATAACTTCAACACCACAGGCTTTTGCTTGTTTTACTTGTTCAATGTTAAGCGGTAAGCCTGGGCTCAGCACTAACGTGTCGACGCCTGCGAAAAAATCACGAGGTAATGTCCCAGTGGTTACGCAGATATTTAATGGTGCTGACACATTGAAAGTATCGCGGGTATCAAAGGCTTTAACCTTCGCCCCTTGCTGTTTTAGAAAACGCACGCAAGCCTGACCTGTTACTCCAAGGCCGCCTACCACATAAGAATGTGCACGTACGTTATATGTCATTATCTAAGTTTCAACGTTGCCAGCCCAACAAGGACTAAAATGATAGAAATGATCCAGAAGCGCACAATAACTCGCGGCTCCGGCCAACCTTTTAATTCGTAATGGTGATGAATAGGTGCCATTCTAAAAATACGTTGTCCACGCAACTTAAATGAACCCACTTGCAAAATGACCGATAAGGTTTCTACTACAAACACACCACCCATAATAATCAGTACAATTTCTTGGCGAACTAATACGGCTAGTACGCCCAATGTGCCACCTAATGCCAATGAACCTACATCGCCCATGAATACTTGTGCTGGATAGGTGTTAAACCACAAAAATCCTAGCCCAGCACCAACAATGGCCGTACACACAATAACCAACTCACTGGTAAGGGGAATATGCGGAATATTAAGGTAATCGGCGAAATTCGCGTTCCCGGTTACATAAGCAAAAATAGCGAAAGCACCTGCCACTAAAATAGTCGGCACGATGGCTAATCCATCAAGGCCGTCGGTTAGGTTGACTGCGTTACTTGTGCCCACAATGGCAAAGTAAGTAATAATGATAAAAAAGGCGCCTAGTTGCGGAAACACTTCTTTAAAGAAAGGGATAAGCAATGAGGTTTCAGCACTTAATGTGGCACTGCTATATAGGAAGAAAGCTACCCCAATGGCTACCACCGATTGCCAGAAATACTTCCAGCGCGCAATCAAGCCTTTTGAGTCTTTACGGATCACTTTGCGATAGTCATCCACAAACCCGATAATGCCGTACGACACCACTACGGCTAAGGTCACTAAGACGTAGCGGTTACTTAAATCTGCCCACAATAAGACACTCACTACTATAGCCGCTAAAATCAGTAAGCCACCCATAGTAGGTGTACCCGATTTAGATAAATGACTTTGCGGGCCATCATCACGTACAGTTTGTCCTATCTGCATGGTTTGCAAATAACGAATCATTTTAGGGCCAATTAAAATAGCAATGAGCAACGCCGTTAGCGTACTTAAAATCGCTCTTAGGGTAAGGTATGAAAATACGTTAAACCCAGTATCAAATTGTGTCAGCCAGTCAGCTAGCCAAATTAACATGCAATACGCTCCCGACGGCGTTCAAACTTTCCCAGCGAAGAGGCCTCGATCGCCTCTACCACGCGTTCCATACGAGAACTGCGTGAGCCTTTTACTAAAATTGAAATATCTTGTAGTTCTACTTGTAAGTCTTGCTCTAACGCACTCACCAAACTGTCGATGTCGGTAAAATGCTCGCCGTTTTTTCCAGGTGCCGCGTCAAAAACCGCGCTGGCCGACTGACTTAACACACCAAATGAATACAGGTAGTCGATACCTTTACTTAGTGCGTAATTACCTACTTGCTCATGATAGAAACGCGCTTTTTCGCCGAGTTCTTTCATGTCGCCCAATATCAAAACATTAATGCCAGAGAAGGTACTTAGTGTATCGATAGCCGCATTCACAGAAGCAACGTTGGCGTTGTAAGTGTCATCAAGCAAACGTACTTGGCTACCTAATGTCTTAACATTCAAGCGCCCTTTCACTTGCTTCATCGCAAGCAAACCGTCACGTACGTTCTCAAGGGTGGCACCCAATTGCATAGTAAGGGCCGCAGCAACTAGCGCATTCCCCACATTATGGATACCCGGAATAGTTAATTGAATAGCAGCTTCACCTTCGTTGCTACACAACTGAAATGCTGCGCAACCATCAAGACCTACAATGATATCTTCTGCTGTGAAGTCGGCTTCGTTCTTTTGCATTGGCGAGAAAGTTAATACCCGCTTTTGCTTGAGCTTGCCTTGCCAGAAATCGGCAAATTGGCTGTCTACATTAACGATGGCAGTGCCGCTATCGCCTAAGCCTTTAAAGATTTCGCTTTTTGCACGAGCGACACCTAACAAACTCCCAAACCCTTCAAGGTGAGAAGCAGCAGCATTTACAATAGTGGCGACATCAGGCTTAACCAGATTAGTGGTGTACGCAATTTCACCTAGATGGTTTGCACCTAATTCCATCACCGCGTATTCGTGGTGGTGTTCTAGGCGAAGTAAGGTAAGCGGAACCCCAATATCATTGTTGAAATTTCCGTTTGTGGCGAGTACTGAACCGCGACGCTCAAGGATAGCTGCACACATTTCTTTCACGGTAGTCTTACCGCTACTTCCTGTGATAGCGATGGTTTTAGGTGCTATTTCACGTTTTACGGCAGCGCCTAAAAGGCCTAAAGCCAGTTTAGTGTCTTCAACATACACCACAGGAATGGAAACATTCACAGGTTCGCTGGCAATAATTGCGCTCGCCCCTGCATTTTCTGCGCTTTTCGCAAATTCATGGCCGTTAAAATTTTCGCCTTTTAGTGCAAGGTAGACAGAGCCCGAATCTATGGTTCGCGTGTCTGTACTTACCGCACTGACTTCACAATCTTGTCCGTCAAGTTTGCCGTCAATTTGGCTGGCTATCCACGACAGTGTTGTAGTTATCATTTTTTGTACTCCTGCTGTAGTCGCGCCACAACTGTACGTTCGTTATAGTCTGTCTGTTGGGTACCAATAATTTGGTAATCTTCATGGCCTTTACCGGCCACTATAATAATGTCGTTCTCATCTGCACTATCTAAGCAATAGCGAATAGCGCTTTCTCTGTCTGCTTCTTCAACTGCGTCATTAGGGCGTTGCAAGCCCGCCTTAATATCGCTAGCAATACTTTCTGGCGACTCGCTACGACTGTTGTCAGTGGTAATGACAATTACGTCAGCATGCTGTTCAGCCGCCGCGCCCATTAAGGGACGCTTGCCTTTATCGCGATCGCCACCACACCCAAACACGCACCACACTTTGCCGGCAGTATGTGTTTTAGCGCTTTTCAGCACTTGTTCTAACGCGTCTGGCGTGTGCGCATAATCAACAATTACGCTGGCACTACCCCCAACGGGGAACACTTCCATTCTTCCCGGTACAGGTTGCAAACCATTCACTACCCGCACTACATTTTCAAAGCGTTCGCCCTGCGCCAATAAACATGAAATAGCGCTTAGCGTATTGCTCACGTTAAACGAGCCAAACAATGCCAATTCAATAGGTGCTGTGCCCCATGAAGAAACAAGGTCGAATCGAATTCCTGAAGAATGGTATGAAACATTTGTGGCGAAACAATGGCGATCTTGTGGTTGTTTGTGCGTGGCTAAAACATCATCAGTAGGTTCAAACCCTGTCCATACTCGTGTCACTCTCGGCTTACTAATTGCTATTTCTTCTGAGCTTCCATCTTTAGCTGCATTAGCGTCTAAGTAGTCAGC
>Ga0115005_10003055_pt1 | contig 13298 bp, 9 predicted proteins | sample ArcOceMetagenome_FD_87163 | JGI IMG/M metagenome (GOLD analysis project Ga0115005, IMG submission 87163) | Marine eukaryotic phytoplankton communities from Arctic Ocean - Arctic Ocean - Greenland ARC118M Metagenome | ecosystem: Environmental > Aquatic > Marine > Oceanic | place: Arctic Ocean... | reverse complement strand
GGTTTCCGTGCTTAATTTGCCAAGTATTTAATGGTATTTGATAATAAACAAAAGATTCATTTTAAGAAAGGATGTGAAATAAAACATTGCTCTACACGCCTTTGTAGAATTAAAGAAGTTGCCTCTTTGCAGCGGTATTTTGAAATGGTCTCAACACATATTCATTCTCAGCATCCTTCTGATCAAGCGTACCGAGTCTCAGCTGGTAAAGTTTCATTTCAAAACGAGGTCCAACTTCATGAAGAGTAACATTATCCTTTCCCGATTTACTGAACATATGATGGCGGAATGAAATGTAATCATTGTCGTTCGAAAAGGTCACAATTCTCCTTGTATCAGGTCTTGGGACAGGAAAGAGGCACTTGAGAACATTACCAACTCGCCGTCCTAGTTCTGTGTTGAAATTATTCAAAATAATATGCGGAAATGCTTCACTCATTGGGGAGGCACCACCTTCCAAATCATGGCGCAAAACTGCACCCGATAAGGAAAAAAAAGCTGTCGGCCCAAGTGGCAAATGACACACAACTAATCCATCAGGTTCTCCCCTTGTTTCCTGGACAACAACGATATCTGTAAATTCAGACTCTTTGCAGCTATTGATAAGTTCTTGTACACGGTTATTACCACGATTGATACGCGTCGAGTTTGGAAATAAAAGTTTCACTTCCTTCGCAAACTGTTTCAATCTTGAAGATGGATCACGGCTTGTGGTGACGCAGACTCTGGGATCTTCCAATCCTGCATCACCGTATTCATCATCTACATGCGTCTTTTGAACTTCTGTCTTGGCATCTTCTTGTTGTATTTCTCCATCTAGCTTATCGTAAGCGGCACGGATTTCTGTTGGCAATTTTTTCCCGGATGCTAATGCTGCCCTAACGAGACGCTTCTGCTCATATGTTCCTTTTTCTCTTCCCTGCAGAGATTTGCGGTAGAGGTACTCACGACGAAGACGAGTTTGACGACGACTGGAAGCTGCTTCTGCTGAGGTGGCCATGGTGTGTTGCTGCTTCTACTGGGTGAATATAATTTCGTGTTGTTTGTTTTCTGATGAGAAAGTTAGGTTGTGCTTCGTGCTTCCCACTTTGAAACTTTTGGAAGGCATAAATTGACTGGTCGGGAAAAGCTCGAGAAAAACATCAGACAGTACAGTATCCTCGCAAACTTGGGGGAAACGCTCAGCCAACCCATCAATCTCAGAAACGCACACAAACTTTTGACGACTGGACACTAACTGGACACGCGATCATAAGTATCAATACATCTACAGGTGCTATTGTTGAACCTATTGGTTGGCTTGAATTTTCCAAAAGAAGATCTATCCAGTCTATTCATATTCACAGGAGGAACCATGCTTTTTCGCTCTGCTGCCATCTTGACCATTCTCTCATGTTTGAATCAGGAAAGTTCAGTAGATGCTCTGTCGTCAACAGGTTCTAGATCATCGATATCTTCTTCTCAATGGTCCTCGCAATCAAAATCTACACCAAGAAGGGCTCTCATATCCTCAAATGTCAATAGGCAAGTCAACACTGGACTGCTCATGTCAGTTTCTGCAGCGGGAGATTCCAAGAAAACAACGCCGAAAAAGAAGTATCCAAAAAAGAAGAATTACAACAACAACAACAACAATAACAACAACAACTTCCCCTTCACAAAAGAACTTGGACAGGCAAAGGCTATCAATAAAGAGCTGATCAACGCTACAACTGCTCAGGAGATATTGGATATCTTCATTTCCAAGGGAGGCGCGAAAGGATCGGCAGGAGGAGACACTTTTAATTCAGTCAATTTCTCCACTTGCTTGCATCGTTTGGCAAAATTTGCCAATCAGTATGATAATTACAATAAACCCAATAACAACAATAGCAATATCAAGAATAGCAATATCAAGAATGGAAAACCAATGACAGTTGATGAAAAGAGAAGGCTGGTTTTATCGGATCCAAGGACTGCTATTTTGATTGCATCTCTTTCAGAAGCACTCGTTGCGCCATCATCGAATAAAGCACTTATTTTCAATAATCGCGAGTTCGCAAACTTGGGATGGGCGATTGCGAAACTAAAGGTAGCACCTCCATCGGACATTTATCCTATTGTGAGACCTGCGGAACTTGTGAATGCCTCCAAGAAAACTGGGCAGAATGAGGGACCTGAAGTTCTACTTTCGAAACCTGAAGATATGCACGAAGACATTATCGTCACTGCTAGAAAAGTACGAGCGCAAGTTTTGGAAGTGGCGAGAGAACGCAGCACTTTGAAGACTGCGGCTGAAAGGGCTGCTGTGAAAAATAAGTGGATTCCTACACTGTCGCAACTGAGTGGAAAGTTGCTGGATTTGATTGCGACGCAAGTTTTGGACATATTGCATGACTTCAATTCGCAAGAGCTTGCCAATTTACTTTACGCTTTTGCAAGTGCTGGAAGGTCTGATCACATTTTGTTCGAAGCACTATCTGGGCAGCTGGTCAAAAGTATGGAAGATAAATCAAAGTTGGGAGAACAAGACAAGAGGAAAAGGCCAAAACCCCAGGAATTTAGTAATTCAGTTTGGGCATTTGCTTCTGCTGGATTGAGGGGCGAAGGGCAAATTAGATTGGTTGACGGAGTTGCAGGTATTCTCGATCACAACGATGGTGCAATTGTTCAAGACTTCAAGCCGCAAGAGCTAAGCAATACTGCATGGGGAGTGGCCACTTTGTTGGGAAAACGTGATTCAGCAGCTCTACCCATCTACAAGACGGAAGACGAAGCCGCACTTCGCATCCTTAGATGGGTTGCAAAAGCTTTAGTGGAGCGAGTGGATGATTTCAAGTCACAAGAGAGTAAGCTGCGATTGTAGAATATCTGGGGAAATGAACATTTCTATCTGTCTTGGTCACTCACATTCAACGTACTTTCAATTTCTTCGTACAATAGTTTCCAACTCAATTTGGGCATTTGCAACAGTTGGCTTCGGAGCTGCATCGACATCTATCCAATTCAATACAAATAATGACTACATATATTTGAATTCAGACCAGGAAAAAGAAGATCGGGAACTGGTCAGCAAGGCACTTGACGCTGTTGCAGACAGCGCTATGAAACGCCTTCCTCGCTTCAGACCACAGGAGTTGAACAATTTATCATGGGGTATTTGTAGATTGGGTCAACATGGAAAGAAAACAGACGCTTTGTTTGCAGGCATTGGGCAAGAGCTCCTGAAACGACACCATTACTTCAAACCGCAGGATATTGGCACAACTTTATGGAGTTTTGCAACTTATGAATATTTTGATGAGGCCGTCTACAGGGCTGCAGCATCAGAATTGACGCTGCGTAAATCACATTCATTCAAACCTCAGGAATTATCAAATACAGTACGTATTCAACCTGCTCCACCAACCTCACACCATCTGCCTACCATTCAGCTAACATATTTTAAATTCTGTCACGAAAACAGGTATGGGCTCTAGCAACAGCTGGTGCAATCCCTCTATATGCCGATGCTTTTGATACAACCATTATTCCAAAAAATAAACGGCCATCTCTTTCTGAAGTAACAAAAGATCCGATTACCGAATGTTTTGCTGCAGCAACAAAAGAGCTTATGAGAAGACCTGGTTATTTTAAGGCGCAAGAGATCAAAGATGTCTTGTGGAGTCTTTCAAGGGTAAGAACGTCAAACTACAGTACGGCTCCTATTCTGTATCACGTGGAATTCTAACTTTTTACATTATCAATAAATAACATTATCTACAGGCTGGCATTCGTCACCCTGCAGTATTCAAGAGTGTCGCAGAACATCTCGTCGGCAGTGACGAAGATGCCGCAAATGGACAGAAAGGAAGAGGCATGGATAATTTTTCTCCTCAAGGACTTGGGAATTTGGCATGGGCCTACGCAAAACAGGCTCAATTGGCTGCAGGCGTGAACGATAGCACTATTGGGAGTACAGGTCGCCTTGCTGTTTATGAAACGAGTTGTCTGGATGTTGGAGAGAATCTCGTTCGTCGTTTATTTTCACGCATTGCAGAAACTGGAGTTGAAAATCTCCACAGATACAAACCTCAAGACCTCAGTAATACATGCTGGGCTTTTGCCACATTGGGCCTATTGCACAATTCTTTCTTTAATTCAGTATCCAGTCAAGTGGTTTTACGGTAAGTATTGGAACTGACTTTGAATGTGATCACAACAGACATAACATTCTCACGTTCTGTGTTTGCAAAGTCTATCTCCATCGAAAGCAGCGACTCCAGCCGCAGGTGTCAGGTTCAAGGCCCAAGAAATTGCAAACCTAGTATGGTCATTTGCGACATTGAACTGCAAAGCAAATGGAATGATCGAAAGCTTTGCACCTTGTATTTTGCAGATGTGTAGCATTGGCAACGGTTCTTATACAGAAGAAAGCATTGCTCGATGCATCAAGAGACAAGAAGTAGCAAACCTGGCATGGAGTTGCGCTGTCTCAGAGGAGTACCCGAAAGAGCTCATGCCCTTACTTTATACTGCACTTTTTGGCAAAGGTTGTCAAGGCGACCCTGACTTTCTCAAGAAACTTTATGGAGATAACGGCATTCAAAAACAGGCCATCATGACAATGTTCTATGTAAGTACACTTAGTGTTTCATAAGCCATGAAATTGAGCACCGACTTCAAAATCTCACGCATAAATCCAAAATTTTTCAGGTTCAAATGGCTCTTCAATTGGAATCCCCAGAACTTGGCCTATCCTTACCAGAAAACTTTCCAAATGGTTGGCAAGAGATGGACAAATCAGCAAAGAGGAAGAAACATACGGACGCAACAAATGCGCCAATGCTTCAGCTCACAACAAGCAAGCTTCAGCAAAAAATCAGTCGCACACTTCACGATATCGGGTTTGATCATATTTTGGAGCATACCATTACCACACACGAATTAGAAAGCGAATATGGAATATCACTGAATGCAGAAAACCAAGAATTGCTTTCTCTTGACATTGCGAACCTGAATGAATTGGTCGGAATCGAAGTTGATGGGCCTGGTCACTTTGTAAATATTATAGATGGCAAAGGGGCTGAAGATGTATCATATACTGGTGGAGGAGCAATGAAGACAGGGAAGGATACGACAGGTTGGGAATTCACTGCCAATGGCCAGCAACAAGCCAATGGGCCAACGGTATTGAAGCACAGATTGATGAATCGTTTAGGCTGGAACATTGTGCACATTCCCTACTTCGAATGGAGAGAAGAAGAAGATAAAGAGGAATATTGCAAAAGGTTAATAAATGACCTATGACTTAAAATGTAAATCGTGCCATTGAACCACCTGCTCCCATCATTCCTTCCCTTGAAGTGTCTGCCAAATTATCTATTCCGACTAATTTCCCACCGTTTTCTAGATACAAATTTGCCTCTTCTGACATATTCAAGTTTATGTATTCAGTCGCCAGTTGCCCCCATCCACCTTCTCCATCGCGATAAGTTCCTTGCCCGACCACACTGTGCCCAGGACGAGGAATACCAGTAGCTATAGCTTTACATGCTTCAAAAGAAGTTTCATCAGAACTTTTCAGCTCATTCAGTAGTGCAATTTCATTCTTTCCTTCTATTCCTCCAACGATCCACCTAGATAATCCATCGATCGTTGAGAGAGCAACAGGATCTTCTCCTTGAGACTTTGAGTCCTCAAGGGCCATATCAAGAAGTCTCTTGCAAACTTCAGCGTGAGAGCCTAGACTACGTTGCACAACTTTTGATCCAAATATACAATTTCCATCTGCCGAGAGTCTGGCAAGATGCAGCTTATCAACTTTGAGTGCGAGCTCTACGTCTGTACCGTCAGGAATTAGAATGTAAGTCCGCTTCCCATATTTATCATCGCCAACACGGTGAACTTTTGCGTTCGTCACAAGTGTTGAGTGATCGGTGGAACTAGCAAAAAAACACCGTTTAGCCGTTCTAAAAGCCGTCCTCGTCGATGTACGGTTCAGAAAAGGAGTGAGAATCATGCCAGACGTTTCCTTTTTCTTTGATTGTGGTCCTGTTGTGTGTAATAACAGGTTGAAGGTACCAGTACTTTGAACTTACTGACTAACTGTTGTGGTGGTTATGGTCGTTGTTCCACGAAGTTCCACTCCAAACATTTTCCAACAGTACTCTTAACCTATGGGTCCGAGTCGACGATAGTGTTTTTGTGGAGTGAGTCTTGTAGTTTGTAGTCTTGTAGTTTGAGTTTTGTAGTCTTGTTCTGCAATCGCATCACCTATCAATCACCAAAGCCTCATTCCTTACCTTGTCAATGCGCACTGCGCATCAATGTGTTTTGGAGAGCCTGACGCCTGACGCCTGATTTATTAAGATTTCGAGTGACGCTCCTGGGAACTCGGACCATTGCAGCACGTTATGGTTTGCAAATACTCTAGATCCACATGGTCAATCTTGATTGGAATGATTATAACAGGATCTGCGAGATCTCTTGTAGTGAAACTAGCCTATCAAAGTGGTTTTAGAGCCCCCCTTACTGTCACCTTGTTGTACCTCGCCGGACAATCTCTCTCCCTATTTGTATATTTAATCCAGCACAAGGGGTTAAATTTCTGGGAACATGGTTACACTGTGATGACGACAGAGAACATTGGCGTGCTGTCAAAACAAGAACAACAGATCTCAGGAGAAGATCAAATTGACTTATGTACGCGGCCAGCACTAAATGAAAATCAGCCTATACCGAAGGGCTCGTCACACGGCTTGACGATCCAATCAGAGGAAAGAATCCAGTGGATTCACTACGTCCCGTGGTATGCCAAACCGGCCATTCCTGCATTCTTCAACTTGTTGAATGCTGGTCTTCGGTGGGCCTCCTTGGTTCACATTGATGCTTCTGTGGCAGAGATGCTCATTTCTGGACTGGAACTTACGCTTAGTGTCGTAGCTGCCAGGGTGTTTAGAAGCAGAACAATAGGCACGGCGCGATGGATGGGCGTATTACTTGTCGCTTTTGGGATTATCATTATCGAAAGAGCGAATAATAGTAAACATCTGTCATCTGATGAAAACACAGAAACTCAAAAACATAGTGGAGAAGATGTGGCACTCGGAGTCATTCTTATAATCTCACAGTCAATACTGTCCGTCCTGCAAGATATCGCTGAAGAAATTTTTATGCAAGCTGCAGACTTTCCACCCACAATGATGTTAGGGATGGAGGGTACATATGGGCTTCTCATTGGTCTCATTATATACTTCTTAATTGGTGGTAAATTGGGGGTTGAGGATACAAGCTCCACCTTTCAGCTGCTGAGAGACAACCCAAAAATGCTTTGGTGGGTTTTCTGTTTGCCTTTCCTCTTTCTAGTTACTGGAATCTTCAATATAAAAGCAACAGAAGCGACGTCGGCCATGACACGGAACGTATGGAAAAACGTTCGCACTGCTCTCGTTTGGGCCATTTCCCTCTCTATTTTCTATTTTGGAGGTAACCCTGACTATGGAGAAGTTTGGCTCGTCCCCGAGTCCTTTTACATTCTGTTTGGTTTATTAGTGATGAGTACTGGAATTATTGTTTACTACGGGTATAAAAAGGTGGATCAAGTGGAACCAAGTGAAGTAGAATCAAGCGAAGTGAAATCTTTAGAACTACAAGAAAAACATATTGTGTAGCAAAGATGATCATCCAGCAAAGATGATCATCTCTCCTCCCGCCAATGGACGAGATAGAACAGTTGTCCATGTAATACTGCTACTTTTTCCACTGGTGGTGCTAGTGGACACCTCTCCGCCTTCCAACGGGCGATAGAGAATGGCTGTCCATAAGTACTAATAATTGTCATGCTGATGCAGGCGTTGGAAGTTGGAAACCTCCTCCCCCAATGGGCAAAAGAGAATTGGATGTAAGTTCCGCTGCTGCTGGCGGTGGACGAGTCTACGATACAGTACTTATTAAAACTGTTTAGATAAACCGCATGAAAACTGGATATAACACTATATAACAAACACACTTTTCACTTTTCAATAATAAATTATTCTAAATACATTATGCTGATTTTATTAAAAGCATTCTTACAAATACCAAAGAGACAATGCCTAAACCTGAACATGTGAGAACAAACCATTCTAGATTTTGCCAATCATTGTCACGACGGATGCCAAACGCCTCAATGAACGGCATTGCGACGAAATCACTCAACTGATCTCCAAAGTCGATACAAGCGACTAAAATTCCATACTGGATTCCATCATCTAGACCATGATTGATCCTTTTATTCGATTCACCGTATTGCGTAGACTCGTTTTGACACGATTCTGTTTCGTCGTCGTCTTCATGATTTGGATTCACTACAAACGCTTCTTTTTGAATTGTGCTCGTGGTTGCTAGGACTACACTTGGCAGGAACGATAGCTCAGAAAGGAATGAACCTACCAACTGAAATGCAAAATACAAAAGTATAAGAGCCACCCCACCCACAATCATGTTATCATCGTTTTCTATCCTGAAGGCCCGTACGAATGGAATTGACAGCAACGACCAGATAGAACTGGCAACAGTTGTGATTATGATAACCGACTTGATACCATCCAATGAGGCAAAGTTGCGGGCCAAAGTCTTGCCATACGTCCACGTCGAACAAACTGCAGTAACGGATCCCGCCAGCGATAGCGACTGCAGAAGAACCGGTCTTGTTCGAAACACACCATAAATGTATGAAGATAGCATCACTGAGGAGGAAGGTGTCGAATGCCGCAGTATTAGATATACGGCGACCCTTTTGACGAACATTATATGACACATAAGAGGACTAGTCTCATCTTCTCCAATTTCGTCATTTGATCCATTCAGAGCTGAGTACCTCAATTGTCGCTGAGACCTCCGTGAATACAGAATGGCTACTGCCAGTAAGATACCCACGCTAGTAAATGCACTTCCAAAGAACGCTTTGCTTGTTCCGACAATAATTAGTTTCTGCAGTCCAAACATGACGAGGAGAACCTGCAGCAGTAAGACTGCAATGATGTCATACTTCAAAAGATTCATGAATGATCTTTGTTGATTTCCAATACATGTATCTCTCCTTCCATGGACATGGACATGGTCATTGCATCCAGTGACATCTCTCCCAATTTGACTTTTGCATGCCACAAATGCCGCAATCAAAGGAAACAGCGAAGTTGCGAGGAGGAAGCTAGTCACAAGTTCATCACTCATTTCCGTCGCTTGATCGCCATCCTTCTCTCGGGCAATGTAATTTCTTATGGAAAGTACCCCAAAGCTGAAAACATGTGCCATCAAACTCCCAATGTTTCGAGAAGTAGCAGCTTGACTTTGAAAACAAGACAGTAATATCTCATGGTTCTGTTGCTTGACGACATTTGCATGTGCATGTGCATGTGCATGTGCATGCGCATCTGAGTTTGGGTTTGTTTGCTCGAAAGACCGCAAGGTTTGAATGGAATTTGATGCAGTAGAAATTAAGGTCAGGCCAACCATGAATTCTGCTGCAGATATGCATATACCGCGGATGAAAGCAATTACGAAGCAGGCGACGATCTGATCGTTACCAAGGAAAGCAGTTATTTGCAATGTGATGGAAGAAGAAACCAATAATGCAACGAGCAACACATTGGGCCTCAGATTTGAAACTTTTGCAGCAACAGCATAAATTGGTTTCAGGCTATACGGCAGAAATGCAACCGCATAGTACGCTGGCAAGAATGAAACAGGAATCTGAATTCGATCGTTCACCATGGCCATCAAGGCCAGGGCTGGCAGCCCTTCGGTCATTCCATTCAAAATAAATAATTTCTTGAGGGGCTTTGGAAGTTGTGTTGTAGAATCCAAATCAGATTCAAGTATCTCTTGATCATCGTTTATAATTTGAGTTGTGTCATCACTCTCTAGCATAATACAAGTTGGTAGATTCTTAACTCAGAATGTGTATTATGGTACAGGCTCCGGTAGCATGCCGGTGTCTATAAATGATATCATTCCGTTTTATGTGGCTAGTGATGAATGATGAATGAAGAATGAAGCACATGTCTCGTCTCTCGTCTCTCGTCTCTCGTCCAATCCTTCTCCAACCGTTAAATGAGAGGGGGGGGGACGAAAAGCTGTGCACCTCATTTTTACGACTAATTTCCCACCCCAACAAATAACGGAAGAAATTCCAGCACCACACATCAGCGGAGGAGGAGTCACACATGAACATCACAACTCCAAGATGATCTTTCGATTTTCACATTTGCATAGCAAGAATCATTCATTATAGGTATCGATACTACCATCAATTTCTTCTTCACAATTTTTCAAAACAATAAAATGAAGAAGATCTTCATCACTTGTGCTTTCCTCAGCAGCGGAGTCAGTTCATTTGTTCTTCCTCGGAAGATGTTTGCCGCACAAACCAATCGCATCACCGAGGACGTATCACCGACAAAGTCCACGTATACGTACCCGCATAGATTGCAAGGTCACCATCTCTCGACAAAACTATATCAATCTCCCTCGCTGCCATCTTGGGATGAATTGTCCCAACAGAAATCAGAAGCTCTGAAATCAATGTCAGAATTTCATGACGGGTTATGGCTCTGCGAAAATGGTGCCATATCCAGCGACGTTTCTGGAGGATCCATTATGCGTTCTCCTCCATTTCAAACTTCGACCAGCATGCGACTAGGTCTCAGTGCTGACTACGGAGAGGCGTTGAAACTTGCAGAAAACATATCATGGGAGAAAAGGGGTAGCAGCGATGATAACGGACTTACTCTCTTTGGACGCACGTGTAACTTGGGAGGACTTGCAGATGTCGATGCGGTGGATGGGTCTTACTCCCTTCATTCATTCACGACACAAGGGAGTTCTGCTTCTTGTGCTCTGCCTGAATCTATTTCAGGTGTTGATCCCACTAGAGTTTCCTCTGTTATTGAAAGCTGTCTTGTAGCGACTGAATCTGAAAGAGTTCGGTGTTTTATGATTTATGGCAAGAATACAATGTCAATGAATAATATTGATATTGATAGCAATGATGATGACGATGATGATGATGATGTTGTTGAAGAACAGCGCTTGCTTCGAGTTGTCATCTCCCAAGAACGGAAGCAGCAGAATGATGATAATTTAAAAGATTTCATTCAGGAAACACTTGCTTCTTCCAGCAATCAACTCAACCAGTTGACATCTGCAATGTCTGAAGCTGAAGACCTTGGACAAAATGTGAAATACCCAATCAGCATGATGTCATTATCCATGGGTCCTTGGCTCGGGGATAGCATCGTTCGTGATAAGTCTTTCAACTCTCTTCTACCAAAGAGTAAGACAGACAATGGGATGTCCAAAGGATTCGGGGCACCGCCAAAGAATGAAACTCCTGCCAAGAGAATGAATCACGAGAGTGGATTTGGCGAATGGGTTATGGGGATACAGAAAGTAGCCATGTCATTCAAATATGACTTTGATTGCAATTGCAGACAGGTCTTTGAGCACGGGAAGTCAATGGGTGTTTACGTGGATGGATGGCCGCGGCAGTCGGCAGGGATCATTTACGATGATAGGATGTCAAGACGGATCAAAGCTGATGATAGATCCATGTATATCGACTTTGATAATGGTGCCTACTGCGGTTTCACCTTTGGTCCTGTGTTCGTCAAGGCCCCTAGATTCTTGACTTCACAACGACAGGGATCTGCACTGCCCATGCTCACAGAGTTTGCTTTATTTCAGAAACCCGAAGCTGACGGCGATGAATTTGAGAGCGACGGACAGAATAATATCTGTTGCTCGAGAATTACTCGGTTATACAACGACGATGGATCTCTAAAACAAGGGTGCACATCTTTCTTTGTTCTAAAACCAATGGCAGAACCCGACGATGCATCGGCAGAAAATGAATCTCTAGAACCTTAATAATTTGAAATAACAAGTTGAAAGTCATCGGCCAAAATATTTTATTTTCATTAATCCTCAGACTCTGGGCTAATGTAAAAAAGAGCAGCAGTCAGATAGGCGTTTGCTGGGAAGGATGCAGGGCATTGTGTGTGACACGGTGCGGCGCCGCTGGAACGAAGTAGAGTTATTCTCCTTCCCGCCGCGAGCGCTGCCCCTTTTATAGTTTCGAGAAAATATTGTCCTCCATTCTTTTGGGTCATGGCACCACTACAGGTGCATGTGAGTAGTAGCCCCCCTTCCTTAGAATTGATCAGCCTGATTGCATCCCTATTCAATGAGTGATACTTACGAGTGGCCCGTTCCAACGCGGTCACAGTGGGGGCAAGCTTTGGTGGATCAAGGATAATCACATCAAACTCCTTTCCCTCATCTGTGGCATCTTTCATGAAGTCTACAATATCCTTTTTGACAAACTGAACGCTGTCTGAATCAAGACCATTCAACTTTGCATTCTCACTAGCACCATCTACTGCATCTTGAGACGAATCTACACCGATACATGATTTAGCACCCCCATGAATCATCGCGTTCAAAGCAAATCCTCCATTGTAGCAGCATAGATCTAGAACATTCTTATCCTTGCAGTTCATGGCCAAGTTGTACCGATTCTCTCTCTGATCACAGTAAAATCCGGTCTTTTGAGAGGAAAGATCAAATGGATAAGTGTAATATTTGATTTTGTTTTCAGTCAAAATCACAGGGGTGGAATCTTCGTCCTCTTTTTGCGCCTCGTCCTCTTCAGGAAATTCGTAGCCATCCTGTTTCAGACGCATAGGAGTGTTTCTCCAAACAATGTCAAGGTTAGATTCTTCATCCGCGCCATAGATTGGATGAGAGTCTAAAACTTGTCTCATTACTTTCATAATGGTTTCCTTGTAGATCTCAACCCACGATGCGCTTGCCATAACTACTGCAACTTTTCCTCCAAGAATATCCACTGCCATTCCACTCAAACCGTCACCTTCTCCATTGACCAGACGGTAACTATCGGTGCTTGAAGATGGCAAATTCAGTAGCAATCTCGAGCGAATTGCATCCTGGATCTTTGCCTTCATAACCATTTCAATAACTTTTTCAGTCTTTTCCTTGTTACTTCCAGTTGACGTTTTGAACATGACACTAATCTCCTTGAAGAGTTCTTTGTAATTTGCTTCGTGGCAGAAAATAAACGCTCTATACATGGAAACAGGATTGAAAAATCCAAATCCAATCAATTTTCCTTGTTCGATAGCCAGTGGGAGTTGCGAAGTATCTTCAATAGTTGAAAGGTATTCTCCTTTGGAATCATATTCCTCAGTAATATCATCTTCTTTATCGACAACGTAGTGTTTGTAGTCAATCTTTGTCTCTTTTTGCGCTTTGCCTTTACCTCTTCCTCCTCCTCCTCT
>Ga0115005_10003054_pt1 | contig 13299 bp, 6 predicted proteins | sample ArcOceMetagenome_FD_87163 | JGI IMG/M metagenome (GOLD analysis project Ga0115005, IMG submission 87163) | Marine eukaryotic phytoplankton communities from Arctic Ocean - Arctic Ocean - Greenland ARC118M Metagenome | ecosystem: Environmental > Aquatic > Marine > Oceanic | place: Arctic Ocean... | reverse complement strand
TTCAGTCAATGGGAACGCGTGAAGGTGATTCGCGTTCTTCCAGCGCCATTCACGATTGAAGGAGGAGAACTTACACCGACCCTTAAGCTCAAGCGCAAGCCGATAAAAACCAAATATGATGCACTGATTGAGGGCATCTACGAATAACGATTCAGCGCAGTGATCAATTGGTTGTCAAATATGGACGAATCGTTGTTCTTTGCGATCAACGGCGCATGTCCTTCATGTGACACGCTGATGTGGTGGATCAGCCAACCCATTGCCTGGACACCTCTGTATCTCGGGATCCTTTTTTTACTTTGGAAACATCTCCCTGAGAATAAATCTCGGATGCTGGCTGTTTTGGGAATCGTGATTTCTGTGGGACTTGCGGATGTGATTTCAGCGAGGGTAATCAAACCTACAGCGGAAAGAGTCAGACCTTCACACAGAGTAGATTTCGCAGAAGATGTGCATCTTTACAAAAGAAGTGATGGCACAATGTATCAAGGTGGCACCTACGGTTTCGTTTCTTCGCATGCTGCAAACCACATGGCTGTTGCAATATTCGTAGGCGGCCTTCTCTCCATGATTTTTGGTGGAACGATGTGGTTGTGGATTCTCATCGGGTGGGCCTTGCTCATCGGATATAGCCGCATTCACTTGGGCGTTCATTTCCCTGGAGATGTGCTCTTCGGCTGGATGCTAGGAGCGGCACTCGGAGGTGTTGTACTTCAAGCGATTCGTCCCAGACTTAACCTAGAGAACAAATAATGTCGATCAACTTTGTGACCCTGACAGCGATTTTTATAGGTGGAGGAGCGGGAAGTGTTGCCCGAGCGCTATTGGGCGCTGGCGTAAATAGAATCGCAAGCAGCGGAAACAATTTGGGGCCTGCAATGGCACCCCTCGGAATTCTTGCTGCGAACGTGATCGCCACAGGACTCCTGGCTGCTTTAATCATTTATGGTGGCGCCAAATGGGACAGAGATTCTATTTGGATGCCTCTTTTGGCTGTGGGATTTTGTGGCGGATTTTCAACGTTTTCGACGTTTTCAATCGATACACTTCGCCTTTTTCAAGAAGGAAACAACATTTGGGCGCTTGCGAACATCCTGGTCAGCGTACTGGCTTGTTTGGCGGTGGGATGGGTGGTATTTAAGGTTTGGGCAAAATAAATTAAATGAAGATGGTTCGCATGAAACAGATTTTTATCCTTGTAGGAATTCTCATTGTGGCCATGAGCTGCAGCGTTGAAACAAAGGTTGTCATGGAGCGTGGACCTGATGAAATGCCCCGACTTATCGTGGGGATCACCATAGACCAAATGCGTGCGGATTATCTCCACAGGTTTTCTCCCTATTTTTCAGATGGAGGGTTTGCACGTCTTGTAGATGGCGGATTTACGATGTACGATCATCAGTACGGATACGCTCCGACCTATACTGGTCCGGGACATGCGTCCATTTTTACGGGAACGACGCCCTCGGTAAATGGCATCGTCGCAAACAATTGGTACGTGAGAGAGGACGGAGTGACTGTGTACTGCGCGTCGGATTCTACGGTGCTTGGAGTCGGCGTAGATGGGATCGATCAGGACGGAACAATGTATGGTTCGGCTGGAAAGATGTCCCCCGCAAGGCTTGTCACATCTACAATAGGTGACGAGCTCAAACTCGCTACAGGACTGAATGCAAAAGTCATCGGAGTCAGTCTGAAAGACCGAGGAGCGATCCTCCCCGCAGGACATGCCGCTGATGGTGCCTACTGGTTTTACGGAAAAGACAAAGGGCATTTTATTACAAGTACCTACTATGGAGATGAGTTGCCCGTTTGGGCCAAATCCTTTAATGAAAAAGGGGAAGCTGAAAGACTCACAAGCCTCGGATGGGACCTCTTGAAAACGGCAGATGTATACGCCAGCTGCACGCCTGACAACAATCCATACGAGGGTTCATTCACGGGTGAAATCAGACCCACATTCCCGTACCTCCTCGATGCTCTGAAAGAAGAAAATGGCGGATACGATGTCCTCAAGGGAACACCGGGAGGAAATACCATTCTCGTAGATTTCGCGCTCTCCGCAATCGAGGGTGAAGATTTGGGCAAAGATGACGTGTGTGACATGCTCACCATGAGTTTTTCTGCGACAGACTACGTCGGACATCGATGCGGACCGCACGCGATTGAAACGATGGACATGTATCTCCGGTTGGATTTAGAACTGGAACGATTCTTCGACGCCTTGGATGATCAAGTGGGGGAAGGAAAATGGACCGTCTTCTTAACCTCAGACCATGGAGGCGCGACCGTCCCTTCCTACGGACAATCCATCGGACTTCCTGTAGACTATTGGAGTCACGGGGACATGCAGATCAGAATCGAGGAGAATCTGGACCAGAGATTTGGTGCCAGGAATTGGCTTGACAATGTGAGCAACAACTCGATTTTCATTTCTGAAGAGGCCTACAACTGGGCAGATGGGAACGCGAATAGCCCACTTGACGGTGCGGGGTTACAGAGATACATCAGCAAACTGGCTTTAGAAGAAGCGGGCATCATTCAAAGCATTGCAGAAGTTGATTTGGCCACGAAAGCGGCAGTGGACCCGATTGCAGAACGCATTTATGCAGGACATATGCCCGGTGTAAGTGGAGATGTCCTTCTGGTGATGAAACCCGGTTGGCTGACCTATGGTCGTACGGGAACGACACACGGGAGTCCATTTGCCTACGACACACATGTCCCTTGCATCTTCTATGGGGCTGGAGTGAGATACGGCTCTACCTACGCGCGGACGCACATCCGAGATATCGCTCCGACCATTTGTTCTATTGCCGGCCTTCCATATCCGAACGGGACTACGGGAAAGCCCGTCTCTGAAATGTTTGAATAGCCGCTGCGTAGAATAGCGAACCCTCGAACAACAGATTTCATTCCCTCCGTTAAACACAAAGCAAACGAAATGACTCCGAACGCAAAAATGATCGACCTTAGAATTGCGCGCGTTAAAAATTCGTCTGCACTTTCATTTGACGCCGTTTTTCCCGAGAGAGATGAATCCTGGGAAGCGCAATTGCCGGTTTGGCGACCTGGAAGATATGAGCGCGCAAATTTCGCGCAGTATATCATCAAGATGGCAGGCGTTTTAGAGAATGGATCTGAGATTAAACTTGCAAAGTCCGACCTACATCGATGGATCATCCCCAAGGGCATTCATCGGTTGCGCTGGATCTTTCAAGCGGACATCCTCAATGCCGGTTCTACGTTTGTGTCTGACGACCTTCAATATGTCAATCCCGTAAACTGCTTTATCTACGACAGATCAAACCACACGCTGGGATACAAAATCACGCTTTCCGACATCCCTGAAAACTGGGACATTGCAACAGCACTTCCGACGGTTGATGGATGCCTGATCGCACATGACATGCAACATGCGATGGACAGTCCGTGGATGGCATCACCCAAGCTTTGGCATGAAACGTATGACGTTCAGGACAGTGACAAGATGGTGAATTTCCATGTTTGGACCTATGGGGACGCTCCTCCGCAACAGAAAAAGTTCATGGCGGATCACATCGCTTTTTCAAAAAGCCAAATCTCAGCCTTCGGCACCTTCCCCACCTCAGCGTACCACTTCCTATACCTCCTGCCCTCAGACATGGAGGTCAGACACGGAGTGGAACACGAAGACAGCACTGTCATTGCGTTAGGCCCTTCTGCAAAAATCCAAACCCAACATGGCTACAATGAACTGGTGGGGATTGCATCACATGAGTTGTATCACACTTGGAATGTCAAGCGAATCAGACCCTCTGAATGGATGCCCTACAATTTCGAGAATTCTTCCCCTAGCCGATTGGGATATATTGCCGAGGGCGTCACGACCTACATGGGCGACCTTTTCTTGTTCGAATCTGGGTGCATTGACCTGAAGAGATGGAGTACACTCATGGAGTCGTTACTAGATAGACACCTGAACAATCCTGGAAGACATAACTTAAGTGTGGCAGAGTCCAGTTACGATACGTGGCTCGATGGTTATCGCCTCGGTGTGAAAGGGCGCAAAGGTTCTATTTACGTAGAAGGGTCGGTCCTTGCATTTATTTGCGATACCCGAATCATGAAAGTCACTGACGGAAAATCTTCGCTGTCAACGGCGATGAAAATACTTTGGGAACGATTCGGGCAACCCAGAACAGGAATTGTGGCGAATGCGTATTGGGATGTCCTTGCAGAAGTTGCTGGAGAACGTCTTGACGACCTCAGAGAAAAGTACGCAGATGGGACGGAGGATACCTGGGATAATCTCGTTGAATGCATGCACGCAAACGGACTCGCACTCACCAAATCCATGGACGAAAAAGGGCGCGTTAAAGCAACACTTCACCCCGCTTAGTTTTTAAAGGCCTTATTTACTCTGCGCCACCCATGGCGAATTGAATGAGGTTGGCCCCCATCTGTAGCGCTAACAAACGCACTGATTCTGGGTCTCTATGCACTTGATAGTCTTCCCATCCGTCACCCAAATCACATTCTGTATCGTAGAAGCACAAGAGTCGGCCTTCGAAGAAAAGCCCCAAACCACGTGGAGGCAAATCATCGTGTTCATGAATCTTAGGCAAACCCTGATCGAAATCGAAGGTTTGGTGATACACTGGATGGCTGAAGGGTACTTCCACCCAATCTAATGTCGGAAACACCTTCAAAAACTCCTTCCTGACATAGGCATCCATACCATAGTTGTCACTGATGTGCAGAAAGCCACCTGCAAGCAGGTAATTACTCAAATTTCGCGCTTCTGAAGATGAGAAAACCACATTCCCATGTCCTGTCATATGAGCGAACGGATAAAGGGATAAATCTGGGGAATTAACCTCAACATAGACCATTTCTTCGTCGATATTCATGCCTAATTCAGAGTTGCAAAACCGAATCAAGTTGGGCAAACTCGTAGGATTGGCGTACCAATCCCCTCCTCCTCTGTACTGAAGGACGGCCACTTGATACGTTGCATCCTCCACACCAACTTGAGCAAAAGTATCCGTAATACTGACAAATAGAGACATTACTAACGTAAACATCACAATCTTAGGGTGACAATTCCGAATAGATTTAAGCTTTTCCATATGGCTACAAGATACGACTCAGAACATCTGTTAAATCAATCCGATTTTTCAGTATCTTTACGTCCCTGTAAAAGAACCCTTTTTGACCATGGAAAATAAAAATGCCGTCCAGATTTTCACGTTGTTGCTCACTCTTGCAACACTCTATACACTGTCTTTCAACTGGGCTTCTAAAAGTTTCGAAGCCAAAGCTGCCATACATGGCGCATATGTTGCTGACAGCTTAAGCGGAAACGATCTTCTTGGAAGTTTGACTTTGGAGGAAGCTACCAAGCTCGCTACACGTGAGTATTTACGTGACAGCATCAATTCAGTAGCTGACATATTTGGCCACACTTACCGCGAAATTAAGGAGCAAGAACTCAATATGGGACTTGACCTTAAAGGAGGAATGAGTGTCACGCTAGAGGTGAGCATCCCCGATCTGATTATTTCTCTTTCTGATTATTCTGACAATGAAGCGTTCCGTCAAGCACTCTCTTCTGCGCGCGAAGCACAAAACAGTTCGTCAGATGGATTTATGGTTCTCTTCGATGAGGCTTGGAGAGCTCAAACATCGGATCAAGAAGAAGAGAAACTGTGGCGCATCTTTCACAACATGGAGCAGAAAGATCTTTTTCCCGCAAAAAGTTCTGACGATGAAATTCTAGCGATTTTAGCAAACGAAGCTGAAACTGCAATTGACAATACGGAGAACATTATCCGAAAGCGTATCGATCAACTCGGTGTGGCTCAGCCAAATGTTCAAAAACTACAAAACGGTCGTATCCTCGTTGAACTTCCAGGTGTCGACGATCGTGAGCGTGCTCGAAAACAACTTAAGTCTACAGCGAATCTAGAATTCTGGGAGACGTATTTCAATGATGAAGTCATCGGGAAATTATCTGAAGCAAATACTGCGATCGGTAAATCTCTGAACCCTGAGCTCTTTGCTGAGGATGCAGCGCCTGATTCTACGTTAACAATAGAACAACGTCAAGCAAAGAACCCGCTTTTTGCTTCATTCCAAATGGAACTCTCGCGTCGTTCTGCAATTGTAGGTTATGCGCAAGTAAGTGACACTAACCGTGTCAACGATTTACTCAAGCGAACTGAAGCAAAAGCTGCGATCGGTGAGAATCTTCGTCTTCTTTGGGATGCAAAACCTACATCTAACATTGCTTCTCTTTATGCAATCAAGGACGAATCAGGAAAGGGACGTGCAGTCCTTACCGGAAAGAGCATTGTTGATGCACGCGTTTCTTATGACGAAATCGGTGACGTTGTTGTAAGTATGACAATGGATTCTGAAGGGGCGGCTATTTGGGGCACCTTGACTGAAAAATGTGCTTCTGAAAACAACAGAGCCGTAGCGGTCGTACTTGACAACCTTGTATTCAGTGCTCCAAACGTACAGTCAGCCATCACAAGTGGTCGCTCACAAATTAGTTTTGGAACACAACAATCGGCTGAAGAGAAACTCATTGAGGCACAAGACCTTTCTGGCCTGTTAAAAGCCGGATCACTTCCTGCCCCTGCCCGCATTGTTGACGAGGTGAGCATTGGACCGCAATTGGGAGAAGCGAATATTAAAGCTGGATTTTCATCCTTCCTGATCGCACTGCTTGTCGTACTTGCGTATATGATCTTCTACTACAAAGGTGCAGGTCTTGTATCCAATGTAGCACTTCTTGCAAATCTATTCTTCCTTATTGGTGCACTCGCATCGTTAGGAGCTGCGCTTACCCTGCCAGGTATCGCAGGTATCGTACTTACAATCGGTATGGCCGTTGACGCAAACGTTCTTATTTATGAGCGTATTCGAGAAGAGATGAGGCATGGAAAAGGGTTGGCTCTTGCTGTGAAAGATGGATACTCCAAAGCGTACAGCGCGATTATTGACGCCAATATCACAACGCTCTTAACGGCGTTCGTTCTCTACAGTTTCGGTAGTGGAGCCATTCGTGGATTCGCAACGACTTTGATCATCGGAATCTTTACGTCGTTATTCAGTGCGATTGTCATTACTCGCTTGATTATCTTCTCTCGTCTAGAAAAGAACAAGAGCATGACTTTTTCTTCAAAAATGACGGAGAACTGGTTTACAAATACAAAATTTGACTTCATCAGCAAACGACGCATTATGTACGTCTTAAGTGGCTTAGTCATCCTTGGAGGTTTGTACTCGTTAAGCACAAGAAACCTCAACTATGGTGTCGAATTTACAGGAGGTACGACATTTGATATTTCTTTTGCTGACCCGATAAGTACAGACAGCGTCAGAAGTGCGCTTGCTGTTGCATTTACTGAGAATGGTACTCTTGGAAATCCTTTGGTCCAAACCAAGGAAACCAACCAGAAGCTTCGTGTGATGACGAACTTCATGATTGACTCTCAGAGTACGACAGTAGATGAAGACATTCAAAATGCTCTTTACACTGGATTGGCGAGTTTGGGGTTAGAAGGAGAAAGCAGTTATACCATCGACATGTATAACAAAGTCGACTCCACCATTTCGGATGATTTCCGTGACGGTGCGAAGAAGGCAACCCTATTCTCTCTCATCATTATTTTCCTATATATCGTATTCCGTTTCAGAAAATGGCAATACGGACTGGGCGCACTTATTGCAACGACACACGATGTGTTAATTGTACTTTCTGTCTTCAGCATATTCTGGGGAATCCTTCCATTTACAATGGAGATCGATCAAGCCTTCATCGCTGCGATTCTGACGGTAATCGGTTATTCAATTAACGACACGGTGGTTGTCTTTGACCGTATCAGAGAATATGTGGGTCTATACAGCGGGAAACGTGATGACAAAACATTAATTAACGACGCTTTGAATAGTACACTGTCTCGTACGATTAATACTTCGCTTTCTACATTCGTTGTTCTATTGACAATTTTCAGCTTGGGTGGAGACAATATCAAAGGATTTATTTTCGCGTTAATGATCGGTGTTGTTGTCGGAACATATAGTTCAATCTTTATCGCAACTCCTAGCATTTTAGATTTGAGTAAAAAACTGAATTAATAAGCAATACATAAACCGCTGTAATCACAGCAAAATCATAGCTTACATCAACAGCCGTCTTGCAAAAGGCGGCTGTTTTTTGTTGCCTAAACCCTCTGTTATAGTTCTTTATCATGTTTCGGTATCGGTTTTAGTCGATAAAAAATGTAACTTTAAGCTGGTTTTTTCGTATTTTGTCGAAGATATATTGACTTTCGACCCTTCAAATATTTTGATATGCATTGTTTGTTTCCAAAATACTCCTCAACTTGCAAAACATTTGCCTCGATACTCATCGGGGCTTTGTTGTTTTTTATCCCGTTTAATTTCATGGCCTCTGAAAGTCATCTTTCAGATACTGAAGAAGTTATTTTGGACGGATGTACAGACATAAATGCATGCAATTACGATCCTGCAGCTACCGAAAATGATGGTTCTTGTGATTACTTCAGCTGTATTACATTTGGTTGTACCAACTCATCGGCCTGCAATTATGACGCTAGTGTCGATTACGATGATGGGTCTTGTGAATTTATTTCTTGTGCGGGATGTATGAATATCAATGCGTGTGACTTTGATCCTGCAGCTACCATAGCTGGAGTGTGTTCTGACTTTTCTTCATGTGTCGGATGTATGGATTCTTCCGCTGACAACTATGCTCCTACAGCAACAATCGAGAGTGGATACTGTACGTACAATGGTTGTACAATCTCAATAGCCTGTAATTATGATGCGACCGCGAATTCGGATGATGGCTCTTGTGAGTACACTTCTTGTGCCGGCTGTATTAATCCACTTGGATGCAATTATGACCCTACTGCTATATTAACAGGAGACTGTACTTTTGCAGACTCTGGATATGACTGCGACGGAACCTGCTTAGAAGACACAGACGGAGATGGGATTTGTGATCCATTTGAAGTACTTGGATGTACTGATACTGCTGCTCAAAATTACGATTCATCAGCTACGGATGATGATGGAACTTGTTTCATAGTCATCAATGGGTGTACGGATGTTACTGCCTGTAACTATGAGATGAATGCAAATACAGACGACGGTTCTTGTGAATTCATTTCTTGTTCCGGATGTTTAAATCCTACAGCTTGTAATTATGACGTGAGCGCTATTTACACAGCTGACTGTACGTATCCCGATCCTGGATACAATTGCGATGGATCATGTGTGATTGATTCAGATTTAGATACCATTTGTGACCCATTCGAAATCGACGGATGTACAAGCATAAACTCTTGCAACTACGATTCATCAGCAACTGACGATGATGGAACATGCGATTTCATCTCTTGTGCGGGATGTATGAATCCTTTTGCCTGTAACTATGATGCTACAGCAACGATTGATGATGGCTCATGTGATTACGTGTCTTGCTTGAACTTCGGATGTATGGACATCGGTGCATGTAATTTCGACCCTATTGCGGACTACTCTGACGCATCATGTGAGTACACTACTTGTGCTGGATGTATGAATGCAACAGCTTGTGATTACGACCCTGAGGCGACACTCGGAGCTGTTTGCAATGACTTCGACTCTTGTTACGGATGCATGGACGCAAACGCTGACAACTATGACTCTTCAGCAACACAAGACAGCGGCAACTGTCTTTTCGGTGGTTGTACAATCTCAATCGCTTGTAATTTCGACCCTAACGCGAATTCAGATGATGAATCTTGTGAGTACACATCTTGTGCTGGTTGTATTAATCCACTTGGATGTAATTATGATCCTACTGCCCTTTTAACAGGTGACTGTACTTTTGCAGACACTGGATATGACTGTGACGGAATCTGTTTGTTAGATTCAGATGGTGATGGGGTTTGTGATCCATTTGAAATACTTGGATGTACAGACAATACTGCTGAAAATTATGATCCATCAGCTACTGATGATGATGGAACTTGTTTCATTGTTGTTCTGGGATGTACTGATCTTACTGCATGTAATTTCGATGATGGTGCAAATACAGACGACGGTTCTTGTGAATTCACAACGTGCGCAGGATGTTTGAATTCCGAAGCTTGTAACTACGATCCCAATGCGATCTTCCCTGCAACCTGTACGTTCCCAGAGAACGAATACAATTGTGACGGATCTTGTATCATTGACACGGATGGTGATGGAGTTTGTGACGCTTTTGAAGTGGATGGATGTAACGATTCAACTGCATGTAACTACGATGAACTCGCTACAGAGGATGATGGGACTTGTGAATACACATCTTGCGGCAACCCTGGATGTACTTTTACATTCGCCTGCAACTACGATCCAACCGCAACTGTAAATGATGGCAGCTGTGAATTCTCCTCTTGTCTCGCTTTCGGGTGTACAAACCCTTCAGCTTGTAACTATGACTCCACGGCCGATTACTCGGATGGAACATGTGAATACGCTACGTGTGCAGGATGTATGAACAGTGCAGCTTGTGATTATGATCCTGACGCTATTATTCCTTCAACTTGTGCTGATTTCACATCTTGTGCTGGATGTACGGATCCTGAGGCAGATAATTATGATTCTACAGCTACTATTGATGACAATTCATGCCAAATCCCTGGTTGTACACTTTCTGGAGCCTGCAATTATGATCCCACAGCGAACTTCAATGATGGGAGCTGTGATTTCTTGTCTTGTCTTCCACAGGGATGTCTTAATGCAAACGGTTGTAACTACGACCCTGCAGCTATTGTTGCTGGGGAATGTACGTTTCCAGATACCGGATATGATTGTGATGGAAATTGTTTGTTAGACGCCGATCTGGATGGAATATGTGACCCCTTTGAGATTCCTGGATGTACTGACTCATCTGCCTTCAATTTCGACACTGATGCGACTGACGACAATGGCTCTTGTATTGCCATTGTAAATGGTTGTACAGATCAATCTGGATGTAATTACAACCCGTCCGCAAATACAGAAGACGGAACTTGTGAGTTTACATCATGCATTGGATGTCTATCTTCTGCAGCTTGTAACTATGACCCGACAGCAATTTACCCTGGCGAATGTAGCTATCCTGACGAAGGATATGATTGTAATGGAGACTGTCTTTTTGACACCGATGAAGATGGCACATGTGATCCATTTGAAATTTACGGCTGTACACAGGAAAACTCACTCAACTTTGATCCTATAGCGACTGAGAATGACGGTTCATGTATCATCATTGTTGAGGGTTGCACAGACAATACTGCTTGCAATTTTGACAACGACGCCAACGTAGAAAATAATTCTTGTGACTATATTTCATGTGTTGGTTGTATGAATATTTCAGCATGTAATTTCGATCCTGTTGCGACAATCGGAGGCGAATGTATTTTCCCTGACTTCGGCTACAATTGTTCTGGAGATTGTGAAGGCGACTCTGACGGTGACGGAATATGTGACCCATTTGAGATCCCTGGATGTTCTGACACAACAGCATGTAACTTCAACCCTGACGCTACTGACAATGACGGCTCATGCATCTACCCTCTTAATGAGTATGACTGCTTCGGAAACTGTGTGTCAGATCAAGATGACGACGGTATTTGCGACGGTCTAGAATCTGCTCCAGAACTCATTATACCTTCTGACATTTCCATCGAATGTGATGTGACATATGAAGGCAATCCTACGGCATCAGGTGGATGTAGCGAACCTGAAATAACCTACTCAGACATCAACATCCCTGGGTTCTGTCCGAATACTTTTACAATCGTCCGTGTTTACACAGCGTCAGACAATTGTGGAAACCAAACTTCAGAATCACAAATTGTTTCTGTTTCTGACACTACTCCTCCCGTGCTAACCATCCCTGCAGACTACACCGCAGAGTGTTCAGATGCTCATCCGATGGACGACGCTTCTGCAACAGACAACTGTGGCGAGGTGACCATCAATCTTGTAGAGACGACAATCCCTGGCGCATGTGCTGGAGACTACACGATCACGCGTGAATTTACGGCTACTGATGAGTGTGGAAACGCAATCACAGCAACCCAAACGATTGCCATTATAGATACGACGGCTCCTGTGCTTACGATCCCAGCGGATTACACCGCGGAGTGTTCAGACGCGCATCCGATGGATGACGCTTCTGCGACAGACAACTGTGGAGAGGTAACGATTGATGTTGTGGAGACGACGACCGATGGCGCTTGTGCGGGAGATTACTCGATCGCTCGTACTTGGACTGCCACTGACGATTGTGGCAATGCTTCTTCAGCGACACAGACAATTACCATTATCGATACAACTGCTCCAGAATTCACAAGCATTCCAGCGGATTATACAGCTGAGTGCTCAGGCGTTCACCCGATGGATGACGCTTCTGCGACAGACAACTGTGGAGAGGTAACGATCAATGTTGTGGAGACGACTACCCCTGGGTCTTGTGCCGGTGATTACACGTTAACACGTGAGTTTACTGCTACGGACGACTGTGGAAACGCGACTTCAGCAACACAGACAATTACGATTATAGATACGACTGCTCCTGAATTCACCAGCGTACCATCTGACTATACAGCATCATGTGAGGATGTCTTGGCATTTGATGACGCTTCTGCGACAGACAACTGTGGCGTTGTTATCATAACCGTAGAAGAAGTAACTGCGATTGGAAGTGTTCCTGGATCATTTACAATCACTCGTACTTTCACCGCGACTGATGACTGTGGGAATGCGACTAATGCAACTCAGGTTATTACTGTCGAAGACATTACAGCTCCCGTACTTACGGTCCCAGAGGATTACACCGCGGAGTGTTCAGACGCGCATCCAATGGACGACGCTTCTGCGACAGACAACTGTGGAGAGGTCACGATCTCTGTTGTGGAGACGACGATTGATGGAGAGTGCGCTGGAGACTACACGATCACCCGTGCGTTTACAGCTACCGATGATTGTGGAAACGCAACTTCTGCGACACAAACGATTACAATTATCGACACAACAGCTCCAGAGCTTACAATCCCAGCGGATTACACCGCGGAGTGTTCAGACGCGCATCCGATGGACGATGCTTCTGCGACGGACAACTGTGGAGAGGTTACGATAGATGTTGTGGAGACGACGACCGATGGCGCTTGTGCTGGAGACTACACGATCACCCGTGCGTTTACTGCGACGGACGATTGTGGAAACGCAACTTCTGCAACACAGACGATTACCATTATAGACACAACA
>Ga0115005_10003053_pt1 | contig 13299 bp, 3 predicted proteins | sample ArcOceMetagenome_FD_87163 | JGI IMG/M metagenome (GOLD analysis project Ga0115005, IMG submission 87163) | Marine eukaryotic phytoplankton communities from Arctic Ocean - Arctic Ocean - Greenland ARC118M Metagenome | ecosystem: Environmental > Aquatic > Marine > Oceanic | place: Arctic Ocean... | reverse complement strand
GGGTGCCTGACGGCGGTTGGCACCACAGGTTGCCGCTCGCCGCGTCGTATGACGCTTGCACAACTTGCACTTCGGTGAAGTTGCAGCGGGCGTCGCATGCGGGGGAGAAGCCGGAGCCGCTAATGGTGACGACCAGATTGCTGCTCGTCTCCCCCATAACCGGCCAGATATTTGAGATTCGCGGCGTGCTCGTGAATGCCCACACTAGCCCGTCCACGGTGTACTGCTGGCCATTGAGCGTCACCTCAAACGGGCGAAAACTGGCGCTCGCATACGGCGAGATACACTTGAGCGATGCCTCTCCGTGGCTGCTGGCATCGACCAACGAGCCAAACTCGCACAGCCTGTGGCTGCCATGCCTCACGAGGTTCGTGCCGATGATCGCGACCGAGGTTTGACCGTGCCGAGGGCCGCACGAGGGCGATATGGTGCTTAGCGACGGCTGTGCGTAAAACGTGAATCTGAGGTCGGGCGGTGAGTATTGCTGTGCGTTGAGGCTCGTGCGCAGCACGACGACGCCAGAGATGGCCAGGGGCGTCACAAACTCGATGTGGTCGGGCCGTGGCACGGACGGCACGAGCACGCTGAAGTTGGAGCCGAAGCTATCCAGGTGGACCCGGTAGTCGGAACCGTTGCCGTAGAGTGCGCTTGAGAGGCGCACCTTCGTCGATCCCAGCTCCGGCCCAGTGGCCGGTGAGGTCAAGGTTGGCATGGGTGGCACGTAGTACGAGTAGGTCACGGCGCGTGCACTGCTGTAGTCCTGCCCGTTGAGCGATACGTCCACAGGGACCACGGCAGGTGGAGTGAGGCTTGCGTTGGCGCGCGGCACGTAGCAGTGTATCCGATGGTCGTCCTTGGCGTAGGTTGCATTGACGATGACGCCGCCAAATCGGCACAAGTAGTGCGAGCCTATGGACAAGTCCGCCCCCTGCACCTGCATCTGAACCAGCGTGCCGCCCTCGGATGGCCCGCCCGATGGTGAGAGGCTCGATAGCAAGGGTGTGTCGTAAACGAAAAACAGCAGGCCGGACGAACTGAATTCCTGCCCATTGAGCGAGACCTCGACGGCTCGCGGTGTGACGGGTAGCTGCGGCGGCAACTGGCACAGCAAGTGGTCATAATTGTCGCCACTGACGCTCGCATCGGTGAGGGTGTCGCCGAAACGGCAACGGTACACCGAGCCACCGCTGAAGTCGCTTCCGCTCAGCGTGACCAGCGTCCCACCGAGAACAGAGCCAGTGCTGGGGCTGACCTCGTCCACACGCGGGTCAATGAAATATCCGAAGTCGAGCCCCCCGGTGAACTGCTGCGCATTGAGCCCAACACTCACGCTCACGAACACCGTGGTGTTGCTGCCAAGCGGCGGCGCCACACCGAGAAGTGCGTCGCCTCCTTGGTAAACCCAACTCGCGTGCACCGTGACATTGCTCAGCGTGATGCGGCTGTCGGAGCCACCGCGCAGCGCACTGCCGGCCAGCGAGAAGCTAGTGGCGCCCAGTACCGAACCGGTGCGCGGCGTAATTGTGACAAGCTGCGGCTCAGCACGGTAGGCGAAGCGCATGGCGTCGGCCGTGAAGTCGTGCGTGTTGGCGCTCACCTCGAGGGCGACCTCGTCGAGGTCGTCAAATTGCGAGCCGGTGAAGCTGAGCGCCGACACCTGCTGTATCACCGCGGAGGCACCGTTGCGCGCCCCGAGCGCGAGTCGCCAGTGCGACTCAGGCTGCCACGGGTGCAACGTTAGTAGCGCGAGCAGTGGTTGCGAGTCCAGGCTCACCGTGAGTTGTGAGTTGGTGACGAGGATAACCACGGCAGCCGTGGCATTACGCGGCGCGGTGAGGCTGGTGTTGCTCAGCAACTGCCCCGCCAGGAAGACCTCAAGCCGGCTGTGCGTGAACGTGCGGAAGAGGATGCGGAGGCCCTGGCCAGCGCCGCATTCTGAGACGAGGCCAAGCGATATGTCGCCGAAGCTGAAGCTCACGCCGTCGCCTACCAGGCGCGCCTCCGCCTCGGCCAGGTCGCAACCGACGCAAGGAGGTTGGTCGTCGGCGCGCGGTGCGAGCGCAAGCAGGAAGCGCGCCTCGAAGGAGCGCACGGCGTGCCCGGCGAGCGGTGGCTCGAGGTCGAGGTCGAGCACAAGGGAGCCCGCCGCGTAAAAGGACGGGTCGGTTAGCACGAGCATGCTGGCGCTCTCCGCCGCAGCGGCACCAAAGAGGCGGCCTGCGGCGGTGGCGGCGCTGAAGTTGGCGCTGAACTTGCTGCGCAAGCCGGCCGTGCTGTCGGGCGGCGAGATGCACACGAGTTGTGAGCCCGACAGGAAGGTGGCATTGACAACGGCGCGATTGAACCGGCACTGCAGCTCCCACGTGTCGATGAATCCGCTACCCGCGAGCACCACGCGCGTGGCACCACCCACAGGCCCGGATGTCGGGCTGAAGAGCGAGACGGAGAGGGGCGGGTAGTAGGAGAGGTTAAGTCCCATCTGGCTGAACTGCTGCCCGTTGAGGGTTGCTTGCACTTGCGTTGTAGCCCAAGCGGCTGAGGTGGCGGGCGTGATGCACACGAGCGACTCCGATCCCGTTGTTATTGCCGGCATCACGACAGGTGCCATAGCCAATGGCGGTACGAAGCGGCACAAGTAATGCACGCCAGAGGTAAGCCCCGTGGCGGAAAGCGTCACTGCAGTCCCCCCCCAAAATGGTCCGCTCGAGGGGCTGAGGCTGTGCAGCTGCAGCACCGTGTGCATGATGTATAGAAGGGATGAGTTGGAAAATTGCTGCCCGTTTAGTGACACCTCGAGAGAAGTGGTGCCTGCAGGCATTGCCGGCGGCGTGCACTTGAGCTCGGAGGAGTTGCTCGCGCTCAGAACTGCATCGACGATGACGAGCGTGGTCGAGAAGACGGAGCTTGCTGCCGGTTGCCGAAAGCGGCACAGGAAGTGCACGCCCGCCGCAAACTCAGAGCTACCGATGCGCAGAAGGGTGTCGCCGTCTACTGGCCCACTGGCGGGGCTAACAACCAGCTGCGTTATGGTGGTCAGGTACTCGTACCGGGCGACAGGCGCCGCTGCTGTGTACTGCTGGCCATTGAGCGAGAGCTGCAGCGGCGCAAAGCCGGTGTCGGCCGATGGTGGCATTAAGCACGTTGCACTGGGAGAGCCGGGCACGGGCACCGCGGTCACCGGGGAGAGTGCACCGAAGCGGCAGAACCGGTCGGTGCCGCCGAGCAGGTGGTCGCCGTGCAGCTGCACCGTCGTGCTGCCGGCGGCATGGCCGACGGCCGGGCTGAGCGAGAGCACACGCGGCTCCTCGTATTGCTCAAAGCGCAGCGCGAGGCGGGAGAACTGCTGGCCGTTCAAGCTAATGGACACCGAGAGTGGGCCTGCGCCAAGGAGCGACGGTGGCACGAGGCACAGCAGCCGCTCGTCGTCCACGCTTGATGCGTTGACCAGCGTGCGGTTAAACGCGCACTGCCGCCGGGACCCTCTCGCCAGACCCTTACCCGTGAAAGCGACAGTGGTGACGCCGTTGACGGGGCCCGACGTGGGGCTGAGCCCATCCACGATGGGCAGAGCGTACGCAGCAAAGGGCACCGCCAGCTGTGCATAGTCTGCCAGACACACCCAGAGGTTAGACCAGGCACAAACAACTCCTCGCGCACACCATAAGCATGCACGCACGCCCACGTTTGAGGCGTTGCGGCACCGTCGCCATTGAGGGTCACGCTGATGTGGTAGGACGTGCTGGCTAATAGCGGACGCGCGACACAGACCAATTCGCTCGCCGACTCGCGCGTAGCCGGCACCACGGGCTCGTCCTCGTCAAACTGGCAGGCGTACACCGAGCCGAGCGCCGAGAAGTTCCCGTAAAGCGTAATGCGTGTATCTCCCTGCGCGGGACCGGTAGGCGGCGCCAGTTGCGACAGCACGGCCGGCTCGAAGTAGGCGAAGTTGGCCCCATGAGTAGAGAAGTCCTGCGCGTTTGAACTTATCTGCACTGGCACGGCTCCTTCGGCAGCTGCAGCGGGCGCCACGCAGGCAGCGCGGGTGTCGTTGATGACGTGCGCTTCGACTCCGCCCCAGCCTCCGAACCTGCACAGTCGAGTGCCATCGTCGCCGCCGAGGAAGCCCTCGCCTACGAGAAACACCCTGCTGCCGCCCAGAGTTGGTCCGCTCGACGGCAGCAGTGACTGCACGCGCGGTGCCAGTTGGGTGGTGAAGACGTCCGCAGGGCCGGAGGTGGAATAATCTTGCGCGTTGAGCGAGACGCTCAGCCCGAGCTTCGCGGCGAGCGGCTGCGGTGGCGAGCGGCAACGCACGGTGTAGCCTGACAGCTCGACAGTGCCCACCACGGCCGTCGCTGATTCTTCGACAAGGGTTGCGGGGACAACGGTGCCGTTAAAGGCGCAACGATACGAATGACCATGGGCAAGGCCAGAGCCAGCCAGAGTGACGACGGTGTGGCCGGAGAGAGGTCCATTTTCGGGCCGGATGAACGAAATGGCTGGAGTGGGGAAGTATGCAAAGCGCAGCCTCGAGCTGGCAAACTGCTGGCCGTTGGAACTCAGCTCGACCACCACGTCGCTCCGATCGACCAATGCGCCCAGTTGTAACCGTACGCGGGCGAGCTTGTGCGTGTCTGTCCACGTGCCTGTGCTCGCGCCGATGCCAATCTCCCAAGCATCAGTAGGCGCGTATCCGTCGACGTGCACGGCGTCGAAGAAGCTGCGCCCGTTGTACGACACGCTAACTCGACCACCGGCGCACGCCACCTCAACGGGCGACCACTCGAGCGGGCGCAGCAAGTCGACGGCGCCAAACTTCTGCAGCAGCTTGCCGCCGTAAACCAACTCAATCACCTGCTGCACGGCGCCCTTGCGCTCGCGCCGCTTCACGTTGTTGATGTCGTACTCGACGGCGGTGCGCTCGTCGAGCGTGGCGAAGCGTACGCACAGCCCGCTGCCGATTCCGGAGCGCCCGAAGGCCGTCATCGGCAGCTCGCCGTAGCACACGCTGAAGCCCTCGCCACCTGTGCCGTCGCCAACGAAGGCGTCGAAGGAAAGGCGGAAGTCGTCGAGGAGCAGCCGTCGCGAGCTCAGCCGGAGCGAGCCCGTCTGGTGGTAGTCTTCGGAAGTGAGCGAGACCTCGCCCGTCCCTAGCTGCGCCGAGCCTAGGAGCTGATAGTTCGCGGCCTCAGCCTCGGCCGCCGCCGCAGCGCTCGCCTCGGCGAAGTCCAGCATCAATACGCTCTGCGTGCTAGCTTCAACCGCCGGCGGTGAGAGGCAGAGCACCTGTGTCATGGGCGACATGAAACTCGCTGCCACTACTGCCGCGCCGAAGCGGCAATGCGTGTGCCCGGCAGGGCTCGCGAGGTCGGAACCCAACAGCACAACTGCGACAGCGCCCTGCGACCAGCCGCTGTCGGGCGTGAGCAGTGAGACAACGCCCGGTGCATAGTATGTGTAGCCCACCGACTTGTTGGTGTATTGCTGCGCGTTTAGGCTGATCTCGAGTGCCACAGTGCGAAGCGTCTCTCCCGTGACAAGCGGATCATACTCGAGCACAGGTGTGACGCATCGCACAGCACGCCTGGCACCGGCCGCAATGACATGCGTGCCGTGCACAGAGGGCGCTGTACTTCCGAATCGGCACCGGAAATCGTCCCCAGCGTGCAGCCTAGGGCTTTGCACGAAGAGCGACGTGCCGCCCACCGTCGGGCCATGGTCGATCGAAAGCGCATCGACGCTCAGCGGCGCGTGCGGCGCAAAGGGCAAGGTGGAGGGCGTGTAATCTTGCCCGTTGAGCGAGATCCGCAGCAGCGTAGGCCCCGCGGCGCTCATGTTGGTTGGCGAAACGCACACCATCGCCCCTGCGGCCACGTCCAAGCTGGCGGCCACGGACTGTTCACCAAAACGGCATCGCAGATCGGGGCCCATTAGGAAAGCGGCGCCGTGCACCACCACACGTGTGCCACCCGCAGTGGGCCCGCTCGCCGGGCACACCGCGCTCAGCATGGGCGAGTCGTAGAAGAGGTAGGGCAGCCAAACGTCGGTGTAGTCCTGCAGGTTAAGAGTCACCTCGACCGGAACCAGTGCGCCGCGGTTGACGTGCAGATAGGAGACGCGCACGTCAGCCACGCTGAACGTCGAGCCCGCGAAGGCCATCTCCCAACCAGCGGCCGGCTGCAGACTGGGCAGCGTGAGTCCGTGGAGCAACGGCGCGCCATTGTACGTAACGGACAGGGCGCGCGAGTCGAGCGTGATGCGGACAGACACGAGCACGTTGTACCGAAACGACTCGAAGGCGACGTCCCACACCTGCTGGCCACCGAGAGAGACGCTAAGGTGCGGCCGCCACTCGTCGCCCATCTCTTGCAGCTTGGAGAAACACACAAGCAACGCGAGGTCCCCGGCCAGCTCGTCGACACTCGTCAAGTCGCCCGGCAGCGGCGGACCATAGTAGACCACGACATCACTGCTGCGGTGGAGGCTGTGACCCATTAAGAGGCCGAAGTCCAAGTGGAATGCGGTGGTAGGTTGGGGCGCCGTCTCAGGCGGGACAAGGCGCGTGCTGCCATATCCAAACTGGTGAGTGGCGAGCTCAAGCCCCGCGCCACGCAAGGACGCGCTGCCAAAGACTCGCATCTCGTGCGTCTCGCAGCTCGGCTGGCGCTCGCCAACATCGCACCAGTCCCACCGATTGAGCGGGTCTGTCGTGAAGCACCACACCCCATTGCTGTGGCTGGCGGGGTTGCGACAGTACGCGTGCTCGCCAATGCCGGCGGCTGGGTAGGCGTACGCCGAGTACCGGTGCGTGTGTGGCTGCTGTGATGACCAACGCTGGCAGGCGTGACCAGACTCGGTATGTCTGATCAAGCCACGGTAGTCGGCGCCGCGGCTGTCCGTGAAGCAACCGGTGTCGGTTGTGGCTGCGGTATCCGCACCCAATAACCAGACAGGCAGGTCGCCTGCGGCGGCCGGCGACGGTGGGGCTTCGCAGATTATCTCAGTGAAGCTCCCAAAGACAGGCCGTACGTGAGCCGTGCCGAAAGCGCAACGTGCGTCGGTGAAGTTGCGGAAGTGCAACCCGTTGAGCCTGACGCGCGTCGCGCCGTCGGCCGGTCCCGCGCTTGGGCTGAGCGAGAAGACGTAGACGGGCGCGTGCAGCTCGAATAGGAGCGGCAGCGAGAATTGCTGCCCATTGAGCGAGACGCGCAGCTGCGTCGTGCCGTTGTGCGGCATGGGCGGCAGCCTGCACAAGATCGCGCCATCGACGCCGAAGCTGGCGTTGAAGGTAGCAGGAACGCTCTCCCCGTCAAAGGCGCACGTGTAGTCGCAGCCGCTCCGCAAGCCGTTGCCGGTCACGTGGACGCTTGTCCCTCCCAAAATCGGACCCGAGGTGGGGCTGGAGGCGGAGATGCTGGGCTCTACGTAGACGGCGAACTCCAGCGCCTCACCCGTGAATTGCTGGCCGTTGAGCGCAATGCTGAGGACTCCACTCCGGTTGGTCCAGCCGTCAAGTGGCGCTGCTGGCAGGGTGCAATTTATCGCGGCCTGGAGCTTCGCGAACGGGCGCGTGTGCAACCCCTTGCCATACACGACCAGCTCGGCGGTGACAACGAGCGCCCCGCCAAATTTGCAGCGATAGTCGGTCCCGTTTAGGAAGCCGCTGCCGTGAACTGTGACGAGCGCGCCACCTTGCACAGGTCCGCATGCAGGCAGACTGGTCGAAACGCGCGCGACATCATGGTAGCCGAACGGTGCGGTGTTGCTGTACTGCTGCCCATTGAGCGAGACAGAGCAGGTCATCTCTCCCCTGCGTGCGAGGCAGCGGCCGTAGCTGTCGCACTTGCGATTACTAGGCGGCATGGTGCATTGCACAGCGGGGCCCGCGGCGGTGTGCACAAGTGCCGCTGTGACGTTGGTGCCGTCGTTAGAGTCTCCAGGCTCACAGCGGCAGCTGTAGTCAGAGCCGTTGGCGAGGTCCGTTCCGGCCAGGGTAAGCAGCGTGCCACCGTCGTGCGGGCCGGAGCGCGGCGAGGGCAGCTCAATGGTCGGGGTGCCCTCAAAGAAGAAGGTGCCTGTGCTATGCGCGTGCTGCTGCCCGTTGAGTGCCACCGTGAATGGCTGCGGGCCGCGAGGTGCTGCCCGAGGAGGGGAGAGGCAGAGAACCTGGCGCCTGGCGGCGATGAAGGAAGCGGGCACCGTGCCCGCGGCGCCGAAGCTGCAGTTGTACTCGGAGCCACCCAAGAGGTGCGCCACGCTGACCATGACACGGGTCTGGCCCGAGCTCGGGCCCGAGCTCGGGCTGAGCGACGATTGGCCGAGTTGCGCTGCGCCATAGTACCCGAAGGTGTGGTTGATCGCTGTGAACTGCTGCCCGTTGAGTGACACTCGAAAGTGGAAGCAGCCCGTTGCGCTCACGTTAGGAGAGACGCAATTGGCCTCCGAGGACGATACCGGGCTGGCTGCGACCTCCGAAGCACCGAAGCGGCAACGATAGTCAGAGCCAAGAGCTAACCTGGTGCCCAGGACCGTGACGAGGGTGCCGCCCTCGATCGGGCCCGTGCTGGGCGACACGACGACCGCGACCGGCTCGAGGTACGACTCGTAGTGCACGCCCAGGGTGTACTGCTGCCCGTTGAGCGTGACGCGCAGATCTTGTGCCGCAGCGATCAGCGGTGGTGAGGTGCATGATACGCTGCCGTCGGTTGGCTCGTACGAGGCGGCGACGCTCGCGGCGCTCAGTAGCTCGCTGCTAGCAAAGTGGCACCGGTAGTCGACGCCGCCCACTAAATGCGTGCCGTGGATGGTCACGAGTGTGCCGCCAAGCTGCGGGCCTGAAGTGGGGCTAGCAGTCGCTGTTGCGGCCGTCTCGGCAAAAGTGAACTTGACACAGTCGTTGGTGAAGTCCTGATCGTTGAGGGAGATCTCGAGGCAGTACTCTCGTGCGACGGCTGCTGCAGAGAAGCAACTCAGCATCTGTTCCGCCGCGTTGTAGGTCGCCAGCGCCTCAGCCTCGCCAAAGCGGCAGCGGTACACGCCCACGCTGGCGAGGGCGGCGCTGGACACACGCACGAGGGTGCCGCCCGCAACCGGCCCTCTGCTGGGGCTCAGAGAGGCCACGGCAGGCTTGCCGTGCACTGTGAACAGGTCCGGGTCGGCGGTGAACTGCTGGCCGTTGAGTGAGATTTGCAGCGACACCGAGCCCTCGACCGCTGCGGGGCTCTCGCACGCAAGGCTGTCGGAACCGTGCACTGTGGCGGCAGCCAGGATGGTGCCAAAGCGGCAGCGCGGCAGCGAGCCGGCAGCAAAGTCGCGCCCCGACACTTTGACCAGGCTACCGCCCCTGATCGGGCCACCCAGTGGGAAAATGGAGGTGACCTTTGGCACGCCGAACACGAAGAAGTTGATGACTTGCGTCGAGAAATCCAGTCCGTTAGTGCTCACATTGACCAAGACAATGCCGTGCGCACCGCCGCCGCCGATCCACACGCCGCCTGGCGTGGTGCAGACCAATGCGGAGGCGCGGTCCGTTGGGGCGGCAGGAACGACGTGTGCGCCAAAGGAGCAGCGATGGTCCACTCCGTGCGCGAGGAATTCGCCCGCGACGGTGACCACCGTGCCGCCGGCGCGGGGCCCAGAGTTGGGGCTGACGCTGGCAAGCGAGGCGAGTGGCTCGTACCTATAGAAGAGGCCCGCCTGCGAGAACTGCTGGCCATTGGTGCTCACCTCGAGCGGCAGCCTGCCGCGGTCCGAACCGAGCTCGCCCGCAACGATGTACACGTTGTCCACCCAATGCGAGTCATGGAGCGAGCCAGTACGCGCGCCAAACCCGAAGCGCCAACTGCCCTGCGGGGCCCAGCCTGGCACCACGAGCGCCGAGACCAGCTGCGTGCCTCCAAAGCGCAGCCATAGCCCGTCGGTACCGTAGTGAACGGCCACCTGCTGCGGGTGGTGCGCGCGTAGGTTTTCGTTCATGTCGCCAGCGGCGACCTGGACCCCCGCGTACATGACGACGAACCGCCGGCGTGGATGCGTGTGGAAGAGCACGCGCAGCCCATTGCCTGCACCGGCCTCGCCAAACGGCACCAGGTCGGCGCCTATGTCGCTGAAGACGAAGCTGAGCCCATCGGCGCCGCAGTGGACGCTCTCACCACGCACGCCGCAAGCACCGCCAAGCTGCGCGTCGAACACTGCGCTGAAGGCGCTTGCGTTGCGCCCGTCCGGCGGGCGGACACCGAGCAGCACACAGCTGCCCGCCTGGCGCGGCGCGTCGAGCGTGAGGTGCAGCACGCCGGCTGCCACGCTGGCGTCGCCGCGCAGCTCGTACTTGGCCACCTTCACGCCGCCGCTGTCGGTCACCCAGTCGGGCTGCTCCTCGGCGTTGAAGATGAGGCTGGCCACTGTCCACGTGGCGTTTCCCAGCGTACCCGCCATCGGCGCGTCGGGCGCGACACACGTGAGCGTCCCACCGTCGGAGCTGCGGCTGGCAGGCACGCGGGCCTTGCCAAAGCGGCAGTGCCACGCGTCCGCCACGGCGAACGTGCCGCCGATGGCCACAGAGGTGCCGCCGTGGCTGGGCCCGAGGCTCGGCGAGAAGGAGAGCAGTACCGGTGGCGGATGGTAGGTGAAGGTGGCGCCGGATGTGGTGTAGTCGTACCCGGCGTTGAGCGAGAGCTCGAGGGATAGCACCACGGAGGCGGTGGTCTCGACGGGGGGAGCGAGGCAGAAAACTGCGCCTCGCCCCGCGTCCATGTACGCGCTCACCGTGCCCGCACTCCCAAAGTTGCACAGGTAGTTCTCGCCCCCGCTCAGTCCCATGCCGGTCACTACTACCATCGTCCCTCCGCCGGCCACCGCCGTGTTGTCGGGCGATATGGACAGGCCGCCCGGCGTCGTGTGCTTGTAGCTGCTCAGGCCAGTGGGCGTCGAAGTGAAGTCCAGCCCGTTGAGCGACACCTCGACATCGATTGTGTCGTCACTGGGCGCACCCGCCACTGGCGGCGCGTTGCACGTGAGGGCGGAGGCGGCCGCGTCCCCACTCGCTGTGGCCGCCACCACCACGCCGCCGAAGCGGCAATACGGCGCAGTACCGCGGTGAAGGCCAGAACCGAGGACCTGCACGACGGTCCCGCCCATCGTGGGGCCCTGTGCGGGTGCGACGCGAGAGAGCACGGGTTGTGCATAGTAGGTGAACTCCGCAACGACGCCGCCACCACACGCCTCGCCCGCGGCCCACAACTCGACCGTCGACGGGTTCTCGCGCACGCTTGCGCCCTGCTCTAGATGCAAATTCCTTACGCTGTGCTCGTCGGAGGCAGACAGAGAGGTGCGCGTACCAAAGACGACCGACCATCTTTGCGAAGTGGCGGCAGCCTCCCAGCCGGGCACGAGCAAACCTGAATGGACCAATGAGAGACGATGGCGTGCGGCAAGGAGAGCGGGCAAGTGGGCGAGCGCGGGGAGTGGGCGAGCGCGGGTAAGAGGGCGCGTGAGCAAGCACCACCGACGTAGGTATGACCGTCGTGGAGCACGCTCAGGCGCTCCTCGGCGACCTCGATCGTCACCGGCACAAAGTGGTGCGTGCGAAAGACGTGGAGAGTGCGCAGAGATCGGCCGGTGTCTGGCACCTTGTTGACGCCGCACACGCCGCCCCAGGCGCCCTCACGGTAGGAGCAGCCTGTAGCGAGGCTGCACGCGACGCGAGTCTCGCAGTTGCGGCAGTTGTGCGAGTTGCAGCTGGTAGGGTGCTGCGCATCGAGCCGCAACGTGAGGAGTCGGGCGCCTCTCCACCACACTGTCAGGCGCGCCACAGTACTGCGGGTATGGGCGCGCTCGGCGGAGGTGAGAGCTGCAGCACTGTGGTAAGGGCAGGCTCAGTGGAGGGAAGAGTGCTCGATCAAAGACTCACAGGAGATGAGGGCAACAGGTGTGAGGGGAACAAAAGGGCTCAATCGGGTGGGGGTGGAGGTGTGTGGGGGGAGGAGGTCCAGGGATGTCCTCACCTCGCAAAGGAAATCGCCAGAGAGTCAGCCACGCCTCTCTCATCGACTTGCATTCCTCGCGGCACAGCAGCGAAGCTGACGGAGAACCCCTCGCCGCCAGTGCCACGACCGACAAGCAGCTCAAAGCTCAGGCGCAGGGCCGCGCTTGCCAAGGAATTGGTCAGAGGCGGCGGTACAACCAGTGTGCCAATGTTCTCGAAGCTCGCTGAACCAGGTGTCCCCACATCTTGCGCGCCCGGGCGGGTGAGATGTACCAGGTCGCCGTGAAGTTGGGCGCTGCCGTAGAACACGGAAGTATTCAGTGCGACGCCTTCCAGCAAGGAAGTCGCAGCGCCAGTTTGCAGCGCCGGTGGTGCTGTGCAAACCACGTTCCCGCGAACAACGGTAGCAGGCGCGCTGCCCGCCGTACCGAAGTGACAGGCGGTGGCGGCACAACCAGCGGGCAGCGGCAGCGTGACAATCGAGCCTCCCTGCGCTGGACCGGCAATCGGCGCGAGCGCATACACCGCGGCCAGGAGTGCGGCCACCATAGGAATTTCGGCTCCGGTGTGGGGTGCCCAGGCCAGGGGCACAGCCCAAGCAGCGCGGCAGTCCAACGAGCCGCTGGTGACTCTCACCGAGCGAAGCTCGCCGCTCACCACCCCAGCGCTGACCGCCGCGACGGCGCGAGCACAGCTCAACCAGTTTTCGTACGCCCGAAGCGGCTCCCGACGAACCGAACCGAACCGAACCGACTCGTACACCGGAGCATGCCATGGCTGCTCTGAGAAGTCGCCCAGACCCGAACGCACCGGCGCATCACGATCGTGACGTCGTCGCGTCACGACGAGCCCGGCATGCATAGCGTGTGCGCAATCTCACCGCCCGCGCGCGCTGTGATATCCTTCGCAGACTGCGTGTTGCTACTCGAGACCATCAGCATGTCGCTCAGTGCGTACTCGGCCTGGAGCGCAAGCTCGATGCTGCGCGGTTTTACCTGTGCTCGTTGCTGTACCGCTGTGTCGGCACGCTGTCATTCTTGAGTGCCGCAGGAACGAGGAGCGTCTTCAGAAATTGGAAGCACGCGGTGGCCACCTCGCCGGGGTGATGCACCGTTCGTCGTCAGTTCTTCGGATCGGTACGATCTACGGCGGCCCAGATACCTCTCATGAGCTGTCTTTCGAGCCATGCCACCAGCGGGGGAATCAAGTGAAGTCGAGTTGATCTCCGCTGAACTCGCGCGATCTCAGGTCGCATCGGTCATTTTTGGGGTGCGCAGCACCTCGCTGGGACGATGCACGTTCTCGTCGTCAGTTCT
>Ga0115005_10003052_pt1 | contig 13301 bp, 11 predicted proteins | sample ArcOceMetagenome_FD_87163 | JGI IMG/M metagenome (GOLD analysis project Ga0115005, IMG submission 87163) | Marine eukaryotic phytoplankton communities from Arctic Ocean - Arctic Ocean - Greenland ARC118M Metagenome | ecosystem: Environmental > Aquatic > Marine > Oceanic | place: Arctic Ocean... | reverse complement strand
GTTTTGTGTCCAGCCTCAGCTGTCGCTTCGGCTGGATACAAAACTTACACGGCTGGATACCAAGCTTCAGCTTCAGTAACTCCTTCAGCTTGTAAATTCCTCAGGTTGACTATATATAGTATCACCAGCAGGTCTTACAAAATTTAGTTTTGCACCACCGAACAGAGAAGGACCATCATTACTCTATCCAACCATCATGAACAGAAGGACACCACCAAGCCCCCCTCCAAAGACACGCGTAAACTTGGGGGACATCGAGGCTCATGAGCAGACAAAAGGTCCGATAAATCTCACAGAAAGCACCGTTATGAAAGGTACCGCTTTCGCTCAAGTTGATTATGTCGAGGTACAGACGAACAAGGAAGAAAACCCTGTTTTGCTACATCCTATGACTGTACTCTTCCCTGAAAGTAAGGTTACAGCAATCATGGGACCGAGTGGCAGTGGGAAAAGCACTCTGTTGAATTTTGTCACAGGGACACTAGAGAGTGGCCTCACTGCTAAGGGTATGGTGAAACTTTCTGGCAGAATGGGATTCGTCCCGCAGGATGACCGCTTGCATGGTTTCTACACTTGTCGATCCTACGTGGAACATTACAGTCGCTTGACTGGAGCCAAAGACAATTTTGCTAATGCCAAACACTCAATGGATTTGTTGGTTGGCTTAGGAATGGACAGCCATTCCGACACTATTGTGGGTGACATGTTTCGTAAAGGTTTGAGCGGTGGACAAAAGAGGAGACTGTCAATCGCCTTGGAGGCCTTATCAAGCCCGGAAACGTTATTCTTGGATGAACCAACTAGCGGTAAGATATTGTTTTTATCTAGATCCAGAAACTTGTTTATGATCTAAATCACTGAATGTGTCATTCCTTACTTTTGCTCCTTATTTTAACAGGTCTTGACGCCGAGTCTGCCTATCAAGTCATGAAATTTCTTGCTAAATATGCAGAGGGATCTGGACGGCGTGTAATTATTACCATTCATCAGCCGTCGTCATTCGTTTGGAGGATGCTCCACAATATTGTCCTATTGAGTAAAGGAAAGTTAATGTATCAAGGTCCAAGATCCAAAATCGAACCATTCTTTGCAAAGAATGGGTTTCCATGCCCAAAAAAATTTAATCCTGCTGATCATTACGTCTCCTTGGTGAATGATGAGTTCGTATTGCACGAAAAGAGTGTCGATGAATGGGCAGAGGCTTTTGAAGAGTGGCAAGAAGACCAAACTCAAAACGATGACTTACAATCAGCAATTGTTGTCAGTTCTTCCTTCCAACAATCGCCTTCTGAAGCTGGTACAAGAATATTGACAACAGTTCTACCGTCTTCAAGGGGGCGCGTGCATGTGGTATTGTTTGAGTTGACCAGAAGATACCTATGGAATTTGATTTGTAATCCCGGCATACTTGGCACTCGAGTGGTCATGTATAGCATGCTCTCACTCATGATCGGTATTCTATTCTTTGACCTAGAGGATAGCACTTCTCATGCCTCTGTGATGTCTCGGATTGCACTATTATTCTATTCTGTGGCATTCTTCGTTTTTATGAGTGTGGCGGCACTCCCCTTCGCAGTCATCGAGCGTGGCATTGTAGAAAAGGAAGTTCGAAACGGTTACTATCACCCAGCATGCTTCCAATTTGCCCAAGCAATAGCTTCTGTTCCCGGAACGTTTCTTTTGGCTCTTATGACAACCTCCATTACTCTTGCCATGACGGACCTGCGTAATTTCAGGGCTTATTTCATTAACATGTTCCTAGCCTTGAACTGTGCTGAGGCACTGGCCCAACTCGCGTCGCACATGGTCCCTCACTTTATTATTGGAATTGCCTTGATTGCTGGGGTGTATGGTATGTTCATGCTCTTGCAAGGATTCATGTTGGTCCCAAGTGAATTTCCGTCATGGTTAAAATGGTTACATTATGTACCTTTTCATACATATTCGTGGAGGTCATTTATGGTAAATGAGTTTGGAGGCGACGTCCATTTTGATTCAGCCCAATTTCCAACCGGAGAAGCTGTACTGGACCAGTATGAAATTAGCAACGTGAACCAGACCACTGACATGCTCATTCTACTAGGTTATGGCTTGTTCATTCACTTCCTATCTTTTGCAGTTCTTCACTTGAAATTTATCAGACACAAGAGGAACCAAGTAACCATTGAAGGCCCCTAATATCTCAAAGGAGATTTCGGACCTTTTGCATAGTTGTGTAAAGATTGGATGTTCAAAGGCCAGGGAATGGCGAAATTAGGCAAGATCATCTCAACTAGTTATGAAGGAATATCGACGGGGTTTATTGATGTTTGTAATACATTTTAAATGCATACTTTATAAAAACTTAGTGCAGTACACGAGTACGTGTACCTGGAACCCACCAATTTGCAAAATTAAGAATCATTTCAAAAGTCAGTCTTATTTGCCACCATCATCAGATCCAATGACTTCTTCCGAAATCAAAACCCAAAAGAGAATAACAAAACAAACTATCATGAGACTCCGAGTACGGTTCGATCTCTCGAGCAAGTACCGCTTTCCATCCATCCACAATTTTGAGGCACCATATTGTTCATTCCTTGGTCCATTCTCCTCGCTGATCATTGGTAATGCGTCGGTATGTAGCGCAGAGATGGGCGCTGATTCGATATCGGTATCGCATGGAGAATATTTCGAGTTCATTTGAAGAAAGAGGTGATACGTCCGTTGATGATGTAGATGATGACTATTGTGACCGTAAGGCTAGCGCTAGAAACTAATGAGAGTTCTTTCTGCCTTGCTCTTCAAGCCTTGCTTTCAAGAAACCATGAGAAGCGAAAAGAATTCATTTTTGATCCAGTTAGTAGTTTGATCCTGAGAATGTTCAAATTAGGGCATAAGTAAGTCAAAGATTGACGTCATAAAAAAGGTGCACCCGGAAGATTTTGTGTGAGCGCTTCCTGCGGCGCGCACAACACAACACCAACCATACCTCCGCGTATTACTCTCTCTAATAATAACACATGACCTACAACACAACCTACATACATCCAAAATTTCCTTGTACTACACTACTCGTATACATTATATACTGAGAGAAATTGTATGGATTGATCTCGACATGAACCATCGCTTTGAACTTCTAATTACTGTTGTTCTTTTCTCAACAAGATATATTTTTGGCTTAAGCAGCGGCAGCATATCGCGAGGAAGATTAATTGCACCTGAAACAACAGAATCTCAGAGACAGGGAGTGACGAAAATCCTAGATTTAGTTTACGGAGATGAAAACTCAGATGAATGGGAGGCTCGACGTAGCCAAGCTAGAGCCTCTGGGGAAGAAGACCAGACTTTAAATGTACCTCAGCATGAGTTGGTTTATGGAGAACTTGGACTTGATGCTCTAGCGACGATTCTTGACGCCGTCGGGGTCGAACAGGGCGATCGATTCATGGACATTGGTTCCGGGGATGGTATGCTTGTGTCGGCTGCTTCAATGCTTTATTCTGATTTTCTGGAATCATCAATGGGTGTTGAAATCGTGCCTGACTTGTACGAGCGGTCCTTGAAATTTCAAAATCGCTTGGAAAACGTCCTTCAACAAATAGATGAGGACGAAGAAAATCCAAGTGATGGAAAAGTTGAACTTTGTCGATCCATGAGTCTTGATTTGGGGAACGTTTATGAACCTAATGAACGGACGAAGCATCTATTTTCAAAGACAACTTTGGGCGTGTGCTTTGCAACCACATGGAGTAGAAACGAGCCTGGAAGGAAATTACCGAAGCTGAGCTCGGCTCTAGGAAACAGTGGCTCCTGTGAATTGCCAGCTGGTTCAAAGCTAGTTATTATAGATGGTGTATTAGATCATGAAAACGATGGATTTGATTTCGTAGGACAATTCAATTTGTTCGTTCCTGATACAGCCCCGTTCTCGATTGCAAGATTGTACACAAAGTTATAATTTTTAAACAAGATTGGATCGAAATTGAGAGAGGAAGAATCATCAAACATTACCAGAAGAAGAAAATTAGTGCGTGTATTAATATGACGGGGGGGGGGGATTCAGAACAGGGGACAATAATGTTTGATTATTTTAAAAAACTACACGTATTTTTTTATAATACGTGTACACTGTACATCTACGTGTACACGTAGTAGAATTCTAAATATGAAAAAAAGGTGAACAACAAGGATGTTATTATTATTATCACAATCAACGTAGTGTACACATATTATAGTTCCTGCAATATTCTGCGTTTTGTAATTGTATTTTTATGATAATTCGAATCCAGCGCCAGATTCTATAGCATAAAGCAATTTGCTACGAAGTATTTCTTTCGACTTGTAATTTGGGAGTTTGAGCAAATTCATACAGGTTGAACTAGTTGGGAGCCTCAAATCCTTGACATCACGATTTTCTTCGCCTTCTTGTAGCCGTACTTGGTGAACGCAAGGTAGAGGTGAAAGCGCACGAAACCCAAGTAAGGGCTGGCGAGAGCAACTCGTCACAAACTTGAGAAATTGATTTTTTTGTGTCGGAGTCATTTCTTCAATCACTTCCCAGAACCAAACCATAATAGGTTGCGAAGGATGATATCCACCTCCATACTCCATTGCGTTCTTTAGACCCTTGACGTCGAAACCCTTTATTGTATCGTCGCCGCTGATGACTTTTTGAAGTTCATAAGGAGAGAACAAACGAACCCAACTCGCTGGTATCAGATCACGGAAACCATCGCGCATGGCATTTATTTGAGCTACTGTCTCAATGTTTAAACGCCGATGTGCGACAAGATGCACATATCGAACAGCATTCTCTTTCGTCACACGAATAGAGCTGCCACCAGGTATAAGCTCAACTGTACGGGATGAACCCTCATCGGATGGTGCTGTCATCTCAAACGTAAGGTCTAAACTATTGATTTGGTCACTAGTCATTTGGCGTAATGAGTTCAAATGTTTGTAATAGACTGGGTCCAGATTCTTCAAATCATCGATTGTGTTATGTTGCCCCAACAACTGGTTCAGTAACGGTAAACAAAACTGCGGCTCTACTAAAATTGATTCATACACCGCTTTCCCTAGCACTCGTCCAAGAAATTGGTAATGTGTAAGCATATGCGAGGACACTGCGAGGCTTGTGTTCACTGCTAAAGTCTGTAGAGGCGATTCCAGAAAGAGAGGATCACGAAAACGGTCAAGGGTGTTTGTAGGATCGAATGCATGTTTGATCAAGTCATCCAAGAACTCTTTGAACAAGCCACCTCCGTCAACACCTGCCTCTTCGTTACCATGCTGACTGATGAAAGTCACTTGTACTTTCCTTTTCAACCTTGGCCCTAACTTATTCAGGGATTCCATTGAATCGTTATATAGTTTATCGCGGCGGATTTTGACTCTTTCGCGACCAGTAAATTCGGCACCTTCTATTCCTCGTTGCATATTCCACATCATGCTCTGCATAGCTGCAGTTTCATCTTGGGTTTTGAGAATATCTGCAGAAAGCAAAGAGCTGAACAATTTTGCACGCCGGTCAAAGGGAAGTGCCTGAGGAATAGATGTAAGAATTCTTGCCATTTTGGGGTCTTTGAAGGATGATGCCATCGACTCATTCTCAGTGTCAGCTTGCGTATTACCATTCTGCTCAATTTCCATCGCCGAATTGATGCTGTCATCATCTTCGTCCATGTTTAAATCCACAACAGCCGCTCTGGGGTCGACGGCGCCACTCTCATCTTGATCACGCGTCACCAAGTGAGGGAAAAACCATAATTCTTCTTCGCAAAACTTTTTCGTTCGGTACAGCCTGGACCATCTTACATAAATAGAATTCCATAACTTTGTGCCGGATAATAACACTCGAGCTCTGTGATATTTCGCTACGGCCTCGTATCCCAAACATCCAGCAGTGGTAGACGATGGCACGATATAGTCATCTGCAATTATTGGTTTACTCCAGTAGACTTCGTACAATTGTTGTTTAATAATCTCAATCACATCCACGGCACTGATGCGACTCCCTGCCTTTTCATTCGGATTCATATCAGTAAATGATAGAAGGAAATCCTCATCGTTCAAAGCCAACAACTGATGAGAGAATAAATCGCAAAAACATGTAATAGCACTGTACACATTGACAACCTCCTGCGCATGATTATCCTCCGTCTCCGTGTTTCTACTTGATAGAGATGGTAGATTATATCGCACATAGGCCCAAAGTTCCTCCATGAACGTTTGGTTAAACGCTAATTTGGACAATAGAGGAGACATTGCGCTATCCCTTTCTTTGATACCACTGCAATTTTGTAAGGCCATTGAAAGAGTGGTGCAAAAGATGCCCCGCAAGTGATTCTGAGAATTGTCATTCTTTTGAAAGACTGCAGATGCTAATTGTACAATGATATCTCCGCCTCCTATCCCTTTAGCGATATCATGAAGTGATTTGACAATAGCAGGATCAATGGAGCGACTCGATCCTTGCCCCTGCAGCCAGATTACTACCTCGTTTTGGGCCTGAGTTAGTTTGACTTTGTAATTTTGATTCAATTTGTGTGTGGTTTGCAAATCCTGCCTGCGTAATTTGCGACTGGTGGAAGGACGATTGGTTCTTGAGGTTGTAATTACAATACGTGTAGGATGATGGACTGTTTCACTTGTTTGTTCCATTTCCACATCCCTATCCTCATCATCATCACTATCATCGTCGCTCCCTGTCAAGTCGACGATTTCCATTTGATTCAAACCTCCCTTCAAAAGGGTATCAAGATTCACTCCTTTTGCGGCTAAACCGGATAGAATAACCAATGCACGAATTTGCATACTCGTCTCATCACCATCAACCTTCCCTTCTAAATTCCAATTGCTAATGGGATCAAACAGTAGGCCCATCAATTGAATCACCAAGAGTTTTAAAGCTTTGAGCTTTTCAGGATTGTGCGAATGGGAATGCAATTTGGAAAGTATCACCAGAGCATTCTTGAGGATAATCACTTCTCTCCCTGCCAATACCATATGGTTCTTGTCCTTTTGCATAATGGAATAAAGCGTTTCAAAGAGGGAGATGTACCATTCCAATTCATCTATCTGGCACTGCATCTGAGTGTAGATTTTCCTTGAACTATCCATATCGACTCCAAGAATAAGAGCGGCTAGGTATCCTCTGAATTCATTCTTTGATTCGAGTTGTGAAATTTGGTTGGCAATTTTCAAAAGATCCATGGAAAATAATGCACCATTTTGTGATTTTGCGGTCGTAACGTTTGTACTCGTAGAACTATTCCAAAACCAGTTGCGGAGGCAGGTGATCAATTCCATTTCAATCTGACTCATGTTTGTGTGCTTGCTGTGATGTTGTCCCATCATTTTCTTCAAAGTTGACATGGAAGCTGAATCAAAGATGGATGAAATTAAATTCATCAAGAGCCGGTTCTCTTCATCTGTATTTGTATTAACACTCGTCGCGCTCCTCTGCAACACAATCAAAGCCTGCACCACAACCCGTCTATAGAAAAGATACCTGTCATCTTCAATGCTCAACGGTGTTTGCGTTTGCAATTTAATTTCCTTCACAAACCGAATCAATAAAATTCTTATATCCTCCACAAAAGGAATCAAACTGCTCAGGAATAAACCGCCAAATCTCTCCACGGACGATAAGCGATCGCGCAAGACAATAGGATACAAACATCTCCCTTCCTTCCCGCCAGCACCACCGCTACCGAGCAGAAGATGAATAATGGAAACCCGATATTGATACCCGCGGTAAACCTTTTGAATGGTTTTCACGGCTTGGAGTCTACGGTTCTCCTGCAAACGTTTTTCACGCTGTTCCTTAGATTTTTGGAGGATGGTGGATCGTGATGTACCAGCAGTGGACGATGTCGAAGAGGAGGAGGCTCGGTTTCGGCGTGTGGATTTGGAAAGGTTGATTGTTCTCCGGGATCTGTGGTTGCCATCAAACATGGAATTGAAATTTTACTCGTAGCTTATAGCTAATTTGTGTGAGAATTGTGTTTCTTTGGTGTTCTTCAGTTGTGTTTTAAAGAGACGATTGACTTCGACCGCCTTGTGTTTGTTAGTGATGCTTCAATCATTTATGATACTGGCGACTGGCATGCATGGCGTCATCCGTCGTCCAAGAAGAGTTTTTCTTTCTTGTTCTTTCACCTTCTCTTCGGACCGGGTCTACTAGTAGGGTAGGGGTATGAAGGGAATCTTTGCAATCATGATACCGTACCGTATGTACTGTACATTGTACCAATGTACATACTGTACTCTCGTAGTATCAAATACGTACATACAAGTAGTATCATACCATTAATATGATGGGGAAAATTCTCTATTTTTGTATCTGCGTGTACCACTTTATCGCATATGGAACACGCGTCGATGCCTTTCAATGTCGATTTGCAAGTACAAGTACTGGCGGCCATCATTTTCATCCGGCAACACTAAGTTATACGAAGAAACCCATCCGCATAAGTAATTGTAGGTGCAGACATCCAGAAACCAAACTCTTTTCCAATAAAAATGATGGTGACAAAAACCTTTGGGGTGGAATTGTGAGCCTATGGGATGAAATCATTGAAGTGAGCACCTACGGTCCAAGCGAGAGAAAAATGCTCAAGGCGCGACGGGAACGACAAAAGCAATTAGACGAAATGGATCTTGATCTGGCGCAGGACCAGAATGATAATATCTGGGGAAATGTCGACGTCGACATAAATGACGACCGAGCATGGATGGAAGCATTTACTGCAGCGAAAGATATGAGTCAAGAAAGTGGTGCTGATGCAAAAGGTCTAGAGTATGATGGATATGCTTTGCAAGACTTGCTAATTTCAAAATGGGGCGTGTCGCTTGATGTAGACTTTCAACGGATTGGAGGAAAGTTATATTGTACAGTCCTACCGCTTGTAGGTTATGGTAGTCCACTGCGGTCGCGGCACAATTCTGAATTGGATTATTTGATGCATTTACAAGGAGTTGCTGAAATTTTGCACAAATACGATAATCTTGACGCTTTCATGGCTTTTGTCGAAACAACGGGAAAAGTGCCTAAACGAGGCACAGATTCAGTGCCCTTTCGATTGAATTTGAGCAATGAAGATATTGATAAAATAATGCAACAATGAAGGCATTAAAATAAGTTACGAGTAATGCAACAATAAAGACATCTCTATACGTTGTCAGAACCGTAGTCTATTGCGTCATCTGCATTCATATTAAAAGATGGAGAAAATGTGATTTGTGTTGATAAAATGAAAAGGAGAAGTTTCAGATACACTTACAACAGATTGATATTTCATTAATTCAAGAAGAATCCTTCAAAAGCGCATTGAACATCTGTCAGTAATTAATAATTCTTGATACTTTTATGGCACTTATGCACCCTTTATGCAAACAATTGTGCTCTTAGTAGATGCAACTTAGTCAGCAATCCAAGATGCTATCCATGTCGTTCCTTAGCTATAGACTCATTCTACTGTACCGCCTCCTTCTTCACGATAATAATTCTTCACCTCCTGTGATTTCCCCATCTTCTCTTCTTCGCCCTCCTGCCATGCCTACAAACTGGTCTCTTCCCCCGGTTAGCACGTTTGGGGTGTCTAGCTGACCTGTTCAAAGCCTGATATCCCCCCTCAACAGGCAAAGTGTCACCATCTTTTTGGACTTTATTGATTTGCAATGCTTGAATTGAGGTGATGAGATCGTTCACTTTCTGCTGTTCATTGATTACTTGTTGGAGTAACATTGCGTGCATGGTATTATTGTTGGGTGTCAGACGCAGACGTGATGTTGTCAAGATTTCACTTGGCTTCTGCTCTGTTGATTTCGAGTTTTTTGCAACATTTTCATCAAATTTGACTTTCTGAAGTGTGGAGTATGATGCGTTGAATGAGGATGGTGCAAACGACCTGAAGAATGGCTGCGTTGCAGCGCGGAGGAGAGACGGTATCTTCATCATGGTCGTGACTATTTGTGTGGTGGATGTGGTGGATGTGGTGAGTTTTCGAGGATTAATAACACACACCACGGCCTCCTTTCAATCTCATTTTTCGACAGACTGTCGGGTAGGTAGATGACGTCACATTTGCGACAAAACAAAATGAAGAAAATGTCCGTTTGAATGTGTCCGTCCTACCTCCGCCGCCACATGAATAATGCTGCAAAATGAGAAAAGAAGATGAGATTATTCTTCAAAGTCTGATACACACAAAAAACATCATTGGCAGAGGTACAGAATAGAGTACATCCTCAAACCTAAACTTCTCCATTCTTCACCGGAAACTAAGCATAAATTTGCATCTAATAAAGAATGTGGACCGTCAGGCAATCATGTGGTAAATTCCGCTCGAAGTTACACATTTCTCAGAATTTCCACATACAAGAAGGTCGAGGATCATTGATGCACCAAACAAAAGCCAATCGGCAAATATCAAGAAACAGTGCTACGAATCAAATCATCAAATCTCCACAAACATCCCTCTACAAACGAATATCAACAGCTGTGAAATCCAAGCCAATTGAATATGCAACCATTCCCTGTGTAGCGGCATTCGTTGGTATTTCTACAAACTATATGGGAGTCCAAATGCTCTTCTACCCCATCGAATACATGGGGTCATCCATCAGGAGATTTGAAAATGCACCGTATGGAATATTTGGATGGCAAGGGGTCGTTCCAGCAAGAACAAAGAAGATGGCGATGAGACTAGTGGATATTGTGACGAGGGATTTACTGAGTCTGTCAGAAGCTTTTGGGAAGCTGGATGCCCGGATTTTTGCGGGTTTGATGACTGATCCAGTAGTGGAGGCTGTCAGAGAGGACTGTGGTCGTTATTGGGCCATGATTTTGAAACCTGTTTTACCTTTGATTTTGACGAAAGTGGTAAGGGAATTGCAGGGTGAGATTGAGGATATTCTGGATTTACCATCTGTTGTACTGAATGCTTTCGTGAGGGATAAGGTTGTGTTAGTAGAGTTGTTTCAAAAGGTTGGACGTGTGGAATTGGACTTTCTAGTGAAATCTGGATTTGGATTTGGATTCTTTCTTGGCCTGTTTCAAATGGGGCTGTGGGCGGTAAAACCAAAACCCTGGACGTTACCAGTGGCTGGTGCTCTTGTGGGTTATGTTACTAATTGGATCGCAATCAAGCTTCTATTCGAGCCGGCGGAACCCGTCGAAATTGGACCACTAACTGTACAAGGGCTTTTTGAAAGTAGACAGAAGGAAGTATCTGAAGAATTTGGTCACTTTATGGAATCGAGGGTTTTATCGTCACCCATGCTTCTAGATGCCTTGGCTAACCAGAACGAACAGGAATTATTCGAATTCCTTCGGAGACAATTGCCCTATCCAATTCCAGAAAAGGTAGTCAGAGCAGCAATGCAAGCTATACGCAATGTAGCATCGAACCCCGAAGAACATGCGGAGATTCATAATTATGTTCAAAGACAATTGGATATAGAAGAGACACTATCGCGAAGATTAAAAAGATTGTCCCCCAAGAACTTTGAAAACTTGCTCCATCCCGTGTTCCAAGAAGATGAAAATATTCTAATTATGGTTGGAGGTGTGCTAGGTGCAATAGCAGGTCTGTTGCAGACTAAAGTGACATTCAGCGGAGGAAATGCAAAAGCCAAATCTGTGGCCGTCCTGGTCGCTTCCCTCGCTTCGAGTGCTGGATTTTTCTTCCTTTCTGAATACAGTGATAATGGCAAGAAGAGTACCGATTATGATGCAGTCATAGATCGCAAAACCCCAAAGCTCCGGCGTCATAACTCATTGCTTCGAAGAAATGGCTAGGGATATCACGAGCTATTTGTTCGTTCAAAAGATGTTCACAATTGAATCATTATTAAAGTTTTGAGTAGATGCACAACATTTAGTAATATTTTGCAGCATTATTAATTAATTTGTTTGATATGAATCTGCCGAAGTTGATCTCGCAACTGTGGTTACTGTACCTCTAATCCACGCAGTATGGCTTAATCTCCCAATCTTGGTCACCTCAATCAGATTCCCAAAGACGAATCTTCCGATTCCTTGATTAACATGCTTTTCTTCATTCTCATCTTCATGTAATGTATGCTGCAATTCTTTCATTCTGATCTCTGGTGCCTCATATCCAATGTCCAACGGACTACGGAAATATGTACTAGAGTAACGAATGAATACGCCCGCGATAGTTAATACTACGTGTAGTACAGGTATTTTAAACATTCCTTATCAATAATAATGCCATACTTGGCTACATCGGTACCGTTGATTCTCCGAAATTTTGATCAACCTCAAGGTTTTCATTCTTTGTTGTTTCATTTTGGTAGATATATTATACTTTCTATCTCTTTCTAATCTATTTTTTGAGTGGCATCGAATCTGACGATCGCTGTAACCGATCCTCTTCTGGGGGTTGACTTACGTACTTATGTAATACAATTGTCCCTTGGATCTAACCAATGATATCCTCCAGGTGAAGAACTTTGCCCAGCTTCGTACTGCGATCGGGTGGGTTGACTAGATCAACGTTGGGGTCAAATATAATTGGATGTCTTGAATCTTCTGATTCGCCTCGCATCACGTATCGGCAAAGATAGTCCCCATCGCTTTGCTGGTCGAACAAAGTTTGCCGAAAAGATCTTCCACCCCGTTGGTAACAGAATGCACCAATTACAAGGAGAAAAAAGAGGATGCCAAAGATTATCAATCCTAACGCTCCATCTTCATAAGACGACATGGGCAGCGAGGGAGGACTTCACGAAGATCAGATTCCGTTTCGAGAAAGATTGGGTTGTGTGGCTTTAGTGCACTGTTTACGCTTCTGTTTTTCAGCAGCTCTTCGACCTATTAGTTCTGCCTTGAGTACTATGAGTACTTGAGGTCTATGGTCTATGGGAGCTGTTATACAAAACATACGAGTGCGAGTCGGACTTGCCAAGTTTTGTCGGGCACTATGATGTGGACCCTGTAAATGAAAAAAATGCAAGTATTTTCAATTTGGCGTTGCGCTTTGACTTGATAAATAAACCCATAAGCACTTTTGTTTAGTCTTGGTTTAGTGAGTTTTTTTCAAAAAGTGGGCGGCGGCGCGAAAGAAAGAAAGGGAGTTTGTTTGTATTTACCTCATTCCCATAAAAAGGGAAACGCTCTCTGCGCAAAGACTGTTGCCGTTTTGGCAAGCAGCTTCGCCACCCCGAGGGGCGCTGAGAGCTTTTGGTGGTCATCTATTTTAGTGATTAATTATCGTCCACGTCATTTTGACTGTCTTTAATTTCCCACCAAACAACTTTGTTCACATTTGTGGACATCGCTGTCG
>Ga0115005_10003050_pt1 | contig 13305 bp, 10 predicted proteins | sample ArcOceMetagenome_FD_87163 | JGI IMG/M metagenome (GOLD analysis project Ga0115005, IMG submission 87163) | Marine eukaryotic phytoplankton communities from Arctic Ocean - Arctic Ocean - Greenland ARC118M Metagenome | ecosystem: Environmental > Aquatic > Marine > Oceanic | place: Arctic Ocean... | reverse complement strand
TGTTTCCGGAGTTGCATGGAATGAAAAGAGATGCAGTTGCTGCGAATACTTCTAACAGTGCAAGTAAGATTGTATTTCCATCTCCTGCTAAGAGTGGGACACATCCCATCATTCAGCCGACATTTGGAAGTCATCGATCCAACGTGGATGCAATTTTTGCACTCGCAGAAGGCTACCAATTGAACATTTATCTATTGTTTATTGAATCCTTGAAGGCAACTGGGTTTACTGGCGATTTGGTGCTAAGTGTGAGTTCTCTAGATCAGCTTAAGCCTGGAGTAGAGGAATATCTTAAGGCATACCAAACCCAAGATGGAAAGAAAGGAATCAATGTCGTAGCGTACACAATTGCATGGACTTGCTTCGAGGGAGATGGAATTACAGTTGCCACGGGAGCCAAAGAAGGTGTCAGAAAATGTGCCCTGGTCAACATGTATGCAATTGATCCGGACGGGGCAGCAATTAAGGATCCTAGGGAACCAAGGCCCGTGGCGACTGCCAGATTTGAATTGTATTGGGCTTGGAGTTTGAATTATGATAGCCATAACTGGTTAATGCTGATTGATTCTAGAGATGCGTTCTTTCAGGCAAATCCATTCGCTGATGTCGAGAGGAATACCGATGGCAGTCAAGCGGAAGGTCTTTTGTACTTGTTTGAGGTGAGTGACATTTTGAAAATAGAGGCCGAGATTGGGCGTGTGTTATTTTTCGATGCATGACTCATTTACACGCTTTTGTATTTTTAGGAGAATTCCGATGCGAGCACCATTGGTCAATCTTCCTTCAACAGTAGATGGCTCAAGGATGCATATGGCGAAGAAGCTGTCCAGCCGTTCTTTGAAAAACCAATTATCTGCTCCGGTTCTACCATGGGAGAGACAGTTGCCATTGAGGCATACCTTCGCGGCGCTGTTGCCCAGTTTGATAAAACGAAGTGTAAGCTAAAGGGTTGCGATCAAGGCTTCCACAATTACCTCTATTACTCAGGTGAACTTGACAATGTGAAGGGAATTCGAGATGTCGTTGTTTTCCCTCAGGGTAAGGGCATCATTAATAATCTCGGAGTGCTTCGTAGCAAACCTCTCAAGGAGTGGGGTCTATTAGACGAAAACATGAACGTGTTGAACTGGGACAAGTCCATTTCACCAGTTGCACATCAATTCGATAGAGACGACGAACTGAACGCACACCTGAAGGAAATCCGGAAAGATATGGTAGATAAATTCAATTCCGGAAATTTGGCGGATTTGAATAAAGGGCCGATTTCCTATCCCCTTCCTGGCGGAAGTGGCAGCCACCCTACTATTATGCCAACTTTTGGCGAGCATCGTTCTCACGTCGATGCAGTGATGGCTCTTTCAGAGGGCTATGAGCTCAAAATTTACATACTCTTTATCGAATCATTGAAGGAGACAGGATTTACCGGAGATTTGGTGTTAAGCGTGAGTTCACTTGATAAGCTCAAGCCTGGAGTAGAGGAATACTTGAGATCTTACCACAAACTCGAAGGAGAGGACGGAATTAATATTGTGGCGTATACTGTAGCATGGACTTGTTACAATATCGATGGAGCAATTGCGACTTCAGCTGGAGAGGGCGTTAAAAAATGCAAGCTTAATGGTATGTATGGTGACGAGAACGAACATTCAATTGAAGATCCATATATTCCAAGGCCCGTGGCGACAGCTCGGTATGAACTATACTGGGCGTGGAGCTTACACTACGCAAAGCATAGCTGGATCATGTTGATTGACTCAAGAGATGCTTACTTCCAATCGAATCCATTTACAAATCTCGTGAGAGAGAGTGATAGCAGCAAGTCTGATGGTCTATTATACTTTTTTGAGGTACGGTTTTTAGGTTTGCAAATTATTGTATGCCCGCCTTCAACTCAATTGATAAACTTATCACATCCCAAATAGGAAAATGCCGAAGCGAGCAATATCGGATTATCAAAGTTCAACAGAAGATGGCTAAAGGAAGCATACACCGAGAACAATGTCAAGTCATTCTTTGATAAAACCATCATCTGCTCAGGTTCCACCATGGGAGAACAAGTCGCCATTGAGAGTTACCTTCGTGGCATGGTAGACCAGTTCACAAACACAATGTGTACTTCTAAGGGTTGCGACCAAGGATTTCATAACTATCTGTATTACTCTGGCGGTCTCGACAATGTACAGGGCATCAGAGAGGTTGTTGCATTCGAACAAGGAAAGGGCATTATCAATAATCTTGGAGTTCTTCGCACAAAACCATTGAAAGAAAGAGGGATGTTGGACGAGTCCATGAAAGTATTAAATTGGGACAAGTCTATCTCAGCTGTTGCGCACCAGTGGGATAGAGATGGTGATCTCAACAACCATTTGAAGGTAGTGAGAAAGGATCTCATGAACAAGTATTATGCATCGAAACAATAAAACAATCACATTTTTGAAATGACTGTGTAAGATTGAAAACAATTACCGATGATTCATTCTCTTTTGATAAATTGAAAATACGATCGTTAAAAACACTATTTTACGAAAGATTTTTTAATGTCGAAATAATTTGCTAGGAAATTCTACGCTTCCCACAAATGAGGTGCTCCACTTTCAGCATAGCTCTTTGCAAACACTTGCTGCTGTGGAGGGAACATGGGACCTTGATTGTTCGGAATACGACCACTTTGACTACTCAAGTTGTATTGTTGACCGGAAGACATTCCTCCGCTTGGCACTCCACCGGGAATTGACGAAGGCATTTGGATAGTTCCAAATGCTTGGTTTGCAACGTACTGTTGGCTGCTGCTATGAGCCATATTGCTGTCTGTCGCAGAAGAGGAAGGGCGTGATTTGCTCTTCTTGGAGGAATGTCCTCTTAATACATCTGCAATAGCAGAGCAACCCATAACAATACTTTCTGCTGCACCCCTTGTGCATCTAATTGTTATCCCTGATGTCTTATCTCCACTATCAGAGTATATTCGAATAACAAGGGAATCTCTGAATTTATCTGCCTGCTTTTTCGCGAGAGGAAAACGAGTTGCCAATTCATTCTCTACTTTCGCCTTGACTAAATGTGCAAATATTACCCCACCTCTTCCTTGTTTATCAATGGTAGTGACACTGTGATCATTACTTCTGGTAAGTTTCTTAACCCAAAGCAAAGCGAGAGGGCAGAAGCAAGCGTCTCCATTCGAAATGTCCTTTCCATTCTTGAGCCATGTGCCTTCTTTCGATACCGTTAAAAATCTTGTTTGCCACTTGTTCTCTCTATTCAGTTTTAAGACCTCATAGGGAGAATTTTTGATCTTGCTATAAAAAATAAAATTAGTTGAACGAAACGATTTTCGAATTTGTTTCATTTGCAAAATCCCTAGGACATAGTAGAACTCACACACAAAACTTTTCTAGAACCTGCCTCTGCTTCACAATCGTCTTTGATAATCTGGGACCTACAGGAACTTGGTTCTCCCCGTCTGACTGATACTGCGAATTGCTTGAGTTAGCAAGTTGAGATTGGTGCTGCTCCGGAAGGACGGTTCCTTTCTCTGCCATTCCGAGTGGTGGTGGCCTCGATAGCGCAGTATAGGCATGCATTAACAGCTGCTCATGCGCAAGGGCCCTGCGTTCCATAACAACATGCATTTCCCTACTATCCATTGTAAAGTCATCTGAGTAGCCAGAAAATACAGTATCTTGGTCTTTTCTTTCCCAGTCGCTCCACTTTTTTCTTTCTCTCTTGTTCAGGGCCATGCTCTCCAGCGTTGCTGATCCGAAAGTATGGCTCCCGTCGCTTCTCGAACTCTTGCTTGAGTAAGACCTGTCGTCAAGAGTGTCGTCGTATGTTCCATCATCATATGTTTTTGAATCATCATTCGTATATTCACCAAATGTACCAGTCTCGAGTGTAGCATTTCCAAACGTTGCATCGTCATACGTAGAATGTCCAATAGTGTCTTTGCGTTTGACACTTTCAGGCGACCTCTTTATTCTCGATACTTTGTCATTCTCCTTCCTAGGCGAGGGCGATTTCTCGTTCACCTCACCAGAACTATCCAAGTCAGTGGCAGAAATACCGTTGAAAGTAGTGTCAGCATCTTTTTGCTGGAAGTTCTTTTTCTTTCCTTTGTTAGGAGGAGTTGATTTTGGAGGTGGCGGAGGAAAATCTTTTTTCGTTCTTTGTGGGGATTCACTTTCATCCATAATTTTGTCAAAATCAGAATCGTCTTCACTATCACTAACCTCCAAGACGCGACGGCCCTTTCCAGACCTCACTTTAGATGGTATTGGTCTCTTGGTAGGACTGCCCTTCGATGCCGGAGATCCTTCATCGAGACCAAAAAAGACATCATCGTCCGAGTCATCGATAATGTAATTTCCAGGTTCATCAATTGAAATAGAATCTTTGCTATTAGATAAGGCCTTTTTGATATCAGAGTTCACGTGATCATCTTGAGTATGTGCATACGACTTATCCCACCATTCGGCAATCGATTCAGAAACATCATTGGCTGTTTCTGCGTCCTCGTCCAGTGACCCAACATGTACTTGCCCAATCAAAGTAGATGCGATAATTGACTCCTCAAGGTACGACTCATCTTCTCCCTGTGGAGGTTCTTTCACGCCATCCACAAGATTATGCGGAGGTGTAAAGTATTTATCATTAGAATTTGATGATGACAGGCTATTAATTGGGAAGGGATCTCTCTGAAACTCTTGATCCGGCTGATCATTAGTAGGGCGTTTGACTTCCATAAATTCCGATGGTGAAAATGGCCGCATTGCATCAGGCGTCTCAGGTGCAGGAAGATCTAAGGCTGGAATGGTTGATCTATTTCCTTGGCGTGCTGCAGACGCCTCAGGTGCTTCAAAACGTTTCAAAGCAGGAGGAGCTATGGCCGGAATGGTTAGCGTGTTTTCTTGATGTGCTGCAACAGGTTTATGAGTACGAGTAGAGACTTCCACTGGATCGGCTTCCAACATAGTCTGCAGAGTGTCTTCTTTTACTGGCTGTCCAAAAATGGCAAAATGGGCGTTGACAGACATGAGACTAGTTGGAATTGTTGGTTCACAAGTTCGAACTAGTAGAGGATTTGTCGATCGAGGTAAAAGGTCCTCATATGCACCAACGAAAACGTTTTCATCATAGATCTGGTTTTGGTGCATTGGGCCTGACATCTGCAATGGGACTGATTGCTTTCCATTATTGAAACTTAGATTTCGTTCAGTTGCGACCCCGCTTTGAACAAATAATGGTGGTTTAGGTGGACTAGATGGCATCTTTTCTTCCCGAGGTGGTGACGAAGCTTGAGGTGCCACCTGCCTTTGTTTTTCACCTGCGTCACTCGACCAAGTTTCTCCAGTATAGTGGTCATCAAAATTAAAATGTACACCATCAACTTCATTTTCTTTCAACCGTTGTTCCATTACTTCTGCCCATGGCGAACGGCTGCCTAGCGGTCCGGATTGCTTCTTCCCTGCAATGCCGGTTCCGCTTTCTTTCGGACTTGGAGATAGGTCCTTGTGAAATTCGTCAATGGAAAAATCATCATCTTCATCATCTGCTGGTTTGGAGAAGTGCTCATGCCTAATATCTTCATCAGTGTCATCATTCAATCTGCTTGGAGAAGATTGCCCATTGGGTGGCGAACCTTCAAAAATCGCCTTTGGAGACACAGTAACCTCCAATTCTTGCACTTTCAATGCGTCGCGTCTCTGCTGTTTCTCCCTCAATACTTTCATCCTATTCATATTATCAGATAAGCTCTTAGTCGACTGGATTTTTTCTTTGGTCGTAGGACTCTTTACTTTGGTGGGATTCCTCAGATTATGCATTGTCGAATTCTGCTTGTGCAATAGACTCAGGCCTGCTCGTACTGACAAATGCTCACTCGAGGTGCTACTTGTAATTTTGATCTTTTCGTCGCTCGGCGCAGAAATCAATGAAGGCACGGAATTCAGTGTTTGTGACGCAAGATGTCTTTGCTTCGACAGCTCAACACTGTCATCTTTATATCCACTGATATTTTGCTTAACATCCTCCTTTTCTGCCGATGACGAGATTATAGAAGTGTCGTCAACTTCTTCGGCCTTCTTTGCAGCCTTCTTTTCTCTTGTTTCAATCATCTGTCGCATTGGATGCTTAACATCCTCCTTTTCTGCCGATGACAAAAATATAAAAGTGTCGTCAACTTCTTCGACCTTCTTTGCAGCCTTCTTTTCTCTTGCTTCAATCATCTGTCGCATTGGACTTTTTGACCGGACAGATAATTGCGTCGAATGCATGTGCTTTTTCATCAGAGGTGAAGGCGAAGGCGATCTAGACATACGACCCTTAACTTTGTCAAGAATCTCTTTTCTGCTTTTACCAGATGCGGTGCTTCTACCCCCCGCAGAAACTAGAGAGGCACTTGAATCACGACGAGACGATCGAATTGTGGACCTTTTCTTCTCTAACTTTTCAGCAATTGTCATCTTTCTCCTCGAACTCATAGATTGAGCTGACAGATTGTCTGATATTGATTGAGATCCAGCTGAGTTATCTACAGCCGTTGGAACATAATTGTTTGGTGAAATTGAAGACGAAGGTTTCTTCTGAGACGTTCTATCGGCTGTCGTGGTTTCTACTGCTGGCTTTTCCTTTTGCGGCGAAGATGACGATTCGGGTTTGTTTACCATTTCATGCAATGGACTCATAGATTGTTTCACAACCTTTTGAGACGCTGATTCGGGTTTGTTTGCCTTTTCAACAAACACACTTATTGATTCTTTCATTACCTTTTGAGACACAGATGTCTCTGAAATATTTGTTTGCAGCGAAGGAGCTGTTGGTTTAGATTTTGTTTCATTTGTCGTAGTCGAAGGCACAGTTGATGTTAACGACGCCTGTGAAAATCTAGACGAAGACTTTACAGAGTTCAATGCACGCTTTTTCAGACCTTCACTGCGTTTGTTCGTCGAAGGACTTTTCTGTGCCTTTGACACATGCTTTCCTGCATTGGAGACCTTATCAATATTGTCATCACCAGTTGCCACCATATCATCAGTCATTTCTTCTTTTTGGAGCAACGGCTCGTCGGAAAATGCAGGCACATCTAATGGAGATCCCGCATAGTTCATTCCACGTTTGTTAAGACCTGCGATAAGTTTATTTTTCGAAGAACTTTTCTGTGCCGTCGACCAATTCTCTCCTGCATTGGAGAATTTATCAATATTGGCATCACCAGTTGCAGACATTTCTGATTCGTTGGACGGTAAAGGGCCATCTACAAACTTTAATGGACTTCCAAAATCACTGTCCTCGTCAGCGCTTGTTCCTTTGTCTGGAGTCAAACACACAGGTAACAAATCCTTGGCATTTGATATTTCAGCTAGTTTCTTCATTTTCTCCATCCCAGTTAACTTCTTAGTAGCCTTGGTAACTATCTTCTCCTTCGCATTCGCCATTTCAAGCTCTTCATCTTCGTCTGATTCCGAATCAGCGGCTTCTGCCATCCTTTGAAGGAACAGCGGATTGTTTCGCAATGGATTATTACTCTGTTTCTTCAAAGGAGAAGCAGGCTGATTCAGGAAAGTATCAGTTTTTTTCGCTTCCTCCTTAGGTTTATTGTCTTCTTCCTCATATCCTTGATTCTTTTGAGTAGATCCGGAAGATACATTGATGCGTGAAGGAGGAGCTGCAATAGAAGGATTCTGCGAGAAAATGAAACGTTGCTTTGGTGGAGATTCATCAAATCTGACAGACTTTTGCTTTTGAGGCGACTTCTTTACTTCACTTTTATTTTCTTCCTCAAAACTTTCATTTGAGAGTCTAACAGCAGGAGGCATAGGCGAGTTTCTACCAGGGCTAGGTGGTGCTCTGTTGGCATCCCCAGGACTTGGAGGCCGTTTCATCGCAATCATGCCCATTCCAGGAGATGGCGGCCTCGATTTTGCAATGACATTCTTATTTCCGAGGGGCGATGAAGAAGGACTCGCTATATCACCTGGTGCTGGCCTTTGTCGCATAGGAGATCGTTTTGCTTGAAGTTGTGCTTGAGGTCCTTCCGGTGTGCCTAGTTTCCTGTTGGATGGAGACCCAGCAACATTTTTTGCAGGTTCATTCCATTCAGGTTTGAAAGACCTGTTGCTGTGAGGAGACATCCCTGGCATAGGTCTATCTCTCGGCATGACTTCGATTCGTGTCGGACTTATAGAGTCTACGAAAGTGACTGTTCTCTATTACTGATTGTAGGCGTCAATTTGCATCATTGGAACTACTGTCGCCGGTGCCTTGGCGAGCTTGCCTGCTTCTGGAGCACACCGCCGACCGCCGACCGCCGGGGTGTAAAAAACGACGAGAAAAAAGGAAGCCTAAAATGCTGTTGAAGTTCAAAGTGTGCCAGTGTCATTTAGCTGCAAAGTTTTTATTTTAGCCGTGAAGTAACGGTTCTATCCTAATTTACTTTTTAAAAAGAGTTTTTTAAACAAGTTCTCATGCATTCCCCTTTTCGACTAAAATATGTGAAGACCCAGAGTTCTGATCGTCTTGACCTTTGACTTTACCTTTTCTCATCTTTTTCGCATTGAAGTGTTCGGTTCGGTTTACTTTGACACAGTAGTGTAGTAGTCGACTCCGCTGTTTATTTCATTATTTACAATATTGAACAAAATCAGTCCCACCATGCTAAACAAGATAATTAAAAAACATTTCATTAACAATGAATTTGTCGACTCTGTATCCAAACAGACATTTCAGACGATTAATCCAGCCACAGAGGAGGTCATTGCTTCTGTTCAACGTGGTGATGAAAAAGATATCGACCTTGCCGTGAAGGCCGCAAGAGGCGCCTTCACGAAGTGGTGTGATGTGAGTGGACCAGATAGACGCGATTTGCTTTTGAAGCTTGCTGATTCGCTAGCACAAAATCAGCAGTACCTTGCAGAGATAGAATCACTCGATAACGGCAAGCCTACTTCAATCGCAAGGGACATCGATATCATGATGGCGATTAAGCACCTTAAGTATTTTGCTGGGTGGGCAGATAAATTGCCTGCTGGGAAAACCATTAACGTTGAAAACACATCAGCGATGGCCTTTACCCTTCATGAACCCATTGGCGTTGTAGGTGGTATCATTCCCTGGAACTTTCCAATCCTTATGTTCATTTGGAAAATTGGTAAGTGGGAATTGAATCCCATTCCAAATATGTTCGGGTTCTCAAACTTGCCTTCTCATCTCTCCCGCTTTTCTTCAAAGCTCCTCTCCTCGCTTGTGGCTGCACCTGTATTATCAAACCCTCCGAGAAGACGCCTTTGACTGCACTGCTACTTGCTCAGTTGATCAAAGAGGCAGGTTTCCCTGCAGGAGTCGTCAATGTCGTATGCGGATCTGGCCCAGATTGTGGAAAGCCACTTGCTTTACATCCGGACGTTGACAAAGTTGCTTTTACTGGTTCTTCTGCAGTCGGTCGCAAGATTGTGAAATATTCCGGAGAGTCCAATCTCAAGAAGTGCACCTTGGAACTAGGCGGAAAGAGCCCTCTCATCATCTGTGACGATGCCGACCTCAAACTTGCTGCTGGCGCTGCCTTTATTGGTTTGTTCTTGAATCATGGACAGTGTTGCTGTGCTTCGTCCCGTATTTTCGTGGATTCCAAGATTTATGATAAGTTTGCTGCAATGATGGTAGAGAAAGCAAAGGGCATTACTATGGGAACAGAGGAAGGGAAGTTCCAAGGACCACAAGTGGATGTAATTCAATTTAACAAGATCTTGGAATACATTTCTTCTGGTAAGGAAGAGGGCGCGAAATGTATTTTGGGGGGAAACCGTGCAGGCGATAAGGGCTACTACATCGAACCTACAATCTTCACAAATGTCACTGATGATATGAAGATTGCAAAAGAAGAAATATTTGGACCAGTCATGCAGCTTTTGAAGTTTGACACTATCCAAGAGGCGATCGACCGTGCCAATTCCACGTCCTACGGGCTAGCTAGTGGAGTCTGCTCTCAAGATATCGCCAAGGCAATGGGCATCGCTAAGCGTCTGCAAGCTGGTACCGTCTGGGTCAATTCGTATAATGACTTCGACGCAGCCCTCCCCTTCGGAGGATACAAGGAGAGTGGGTGGGGTCGCGATAAATCTGAGTATGCTTTGGAGAACTACATGGAGGTTAAGACTGTTCAGTTTCCAATCATCAATTATCATTGAAAATAAACCCGCGCACAGAAAATAAACACTTACAATGTAGGCTATACAACACTAACGTTATATTCATTTATCCACAAAATATCCTCGCTTCAAGCATTTTATGAGGCACGTTCGCACTGGTGGCCTTCTTCTAATTCTCTTTTTCAAAGTATCTATGTGCGAGCTGTCCTTGGCAGTGTCAAGGTTAACACAAGACACTAGTGTAAACTGCAGTAATCAAAATCATATTGTATATTTCTACTAATGTTTACACTATTGTGTCAGTTTGACCAATTTTCCATCAACCGATATCGAATTTTCCTCAGCTATGACAGTTTTGATAGCTTTCTTAACATCGTCTTTTGTTACTTCTTTGTCCTCACTGTCTAATTTACATTTCACAAGTTTCCGTAACTCTTTCATCTTGAGTTGATTACTTGGTGCTTTTTTCAGAGCTTTTCTCATAGCCTTTACCACCTTCTTTCCGACCTTGGTTTCGTTTATAGATGTCGCTTTTTTTGCCTGTGCGTTTGAAGCAGACTCGGTGTCAGTCTCAACCTTCTCTTTGCTCGTTTCTATGACCGCTTGCTCTTGTTCCTTTAACTTAGCTTGATCTTTCAGCTTTTCCTCTCTCACAGAACTCAAATGACTCCATATTGAAGAAACTATTGCATCCCCATGTGCACCTCTAAGATTTAACGAATTAGCAGCAAAGTTTCGGAAAGCCTTTTCTTTCCTTGGAACATTATCATACGAGGAGAGGGTTTCTAAGTATGAGGTCGCAGCAGGTGGACATTTCTCAAAAGAATCGTTGATAATTTCCATCCAGCTTTCCTGCGGTGTGAGTTTGCGTCCCTTAGTTTCGTTCTTTTTAGGTCCTTTGTAAACCGTCTTTTCGTATCGTTCCGCTTCGGTTACACATGATGTGTGTTGTTTGTAATCATCTACAATCAATGGAAGAACAGGAACAAATGTTAGAACAGATTGACAGAGCAAACCGGAAATGACAAGTGAAATTGCTGAACCATCATAGTTTAATTAAAACATTGTTGCTTCCACTGGGTTGTGATTTAATCCCAAGTCAAGAACAGGTGGTTTTGTAATCATATGGCCATGCGATATCTTTTCAGTAAAACCAAGAACATCACTTACCTCCCCAGAAGGATACTGAGCAATCTACACAACTGACAGAGGCACATCCGCACCTCATTGCGTGCGCGTCAACTTTGTTCTTTTTGAGCGACTCTGCGCATTTATCGCAAGAGAAGAATACCATCTTCGCTCTTTATAGTGCGATTAGAGATTGTATGATGCCGAAATCAAAAATGGATTTTCGAAGTTGTGTGTTTTCTGTCTCTCTCAAAAAATGGATGGATATCACTGGGAAAATTCCCAAAATAGGTAATGAGCCTCTCGACTCTGTTTTATTCGATGCAAAAAACAAGCGCAGACTGATCAGATCGAATGGATGTATCATAGTAGTAATACACAGAGAGAGTTCAATTTATCCATCTTACAGATTCAGAGTACTGACTAACTTGTGCCCTTTCCCAGAACGTTGTCACTGGGCTAAGTGGTGGCCAACAAAGTAAAGTTTACTGAGTACAGTTGTATTTTGAATTTACCGTCCTTTGTAGTATTTTAAATATTATTTTGAAGAATTCTGACTTCTGACTACGAGTACAATCATAGATTTTCTACGCCCGCTTGTATTTCGACGATCTCCTCGTCGTTGTGGGGGGATTTTTGTGCCTTGTCTATTATGTTTCCAAATTTGTCAAGAACTAATTCTTCTTCTGATTCATAATAATATTCATCTTCATCATCACTTGGCGGTAGATCTCCTTCATCTATTACATTCCCGAAACTATCAAGTTTCACCTCCTCTTCCGATTGGTAGTCATATTCATCGTCGCTTGGGGGTAAATCTCCTTTATCATTTTCCTGGTTGAGTCCTTCTTCTTCATCTTCCTCTTCATCAGATTCATCTTCACTGTTCGACTCTTCCCAGTGCTTTTTCTTTTTCTTTGCAAATATTGCGAATTTCTTCGAGTCATTTTCTGCCTTTTCCAACCAATCATTTTGACGCCTAATCACATCCGCAGCATCTTCGGCAGTTCTATACAATTCAAGTAACTCTTCATTGAGTCTAATAAATTCCATCCCCCATCCAAACTCAACTAACACTGCCTTAGCAGCATCAACTCTTCCGCAGATATATAGAGTGGCAGCAGCTGCCTCGGCACAGCTTAATTTACTGGGTTTTCCATAGTTGACTGTATTTGCTGCTACCAAAAAAGGCAACAAACGATGGTGACCGGCCCTCATTTGCTTGAAGGGGATTTCTGATAATCTCGCCCACGAACAATCAATCACACTAAGACCAAATTCTTCGAGAATTACGGCATCCGCAGGAGAAACGGATTCACTTCCGTTGGGACTTAAAACGAGACCACGAAAGGGTTGTTTGAGAGGCATCGACTTGAAGATCCCACGCCTTGCTAACCTAGCACCAGTACATCGTTTTGGATCACACTGCGAAAAATCCCACATACGGAGATCAAGGCCAGTCAGAGGGTTATCAGCATCGTCCTTGCCTACTTCCTCACAAAAAAGCATGTCTTCACGAGTGGCCAAATGAAAATTGTCATGATAATCTTTCTTTTGGTAGCCCCGCTGTTGACGAACGCTTCCTCTACTGTTTCCACCAGCACCACCTGCCCCTACTTTCCCTTTATTTTTCCTGCTTTGATTGAGATCACCTCCTTTTTTGCCCATGCTTACTCTTTGAATGTCTGCGTATCTTTAGTCCTTTCCTCAAACATATCCGAGGTAGATGAAAGATGATGGGTCGTCTTATACTGTATTGCTTGGCTGTATGGTGTGTGTTTTGGTGTCAGATTTTGACAGATTGACTGGTGAGGAAAACATCACATTTTCAGCGCGGCTTAGCAAAATAGCCTTAGGTTATAAACTAACTCCCATGTTCAAAAAAAATGTGACATCAGAAGAGAAGACAAAAAGCAACCTGCACCACCGTGCTCTTCTATGTCAATGATCCCAGTTAGTTTCTCGCCGCTTGGCGCTTGGTTGACTACTACTTACTACTGTCTCACAAGAAGTACAATAGACTTTAGTTGACGATCTT
>Ga0115005_10003045_pt1 | contig 13311 bp, 11 predicted proteins | sample ArcOceMetagenome_FD_87163 | JGI IMG/M metagenome (GOLD analysis project Ga0115005, IMG submission 87163) | Marine eukaryotic phytoplankton communities from Arctic Ocean - Arctic Ocean - Greenland ARC118M Metagenome | ecosystem: Environmental > Aquatic > Marine > Oceanic | place: Arctic Ocean... | reverse complement strand
TTCCACCGTCAGTCAGATCAACTACGAGACATGAATGCGAAACGAGTGCGTCCATAACATGCATCAGCGCTACGAACGCACCAGAAAATGGTGAGTGTTGACCCAAGATGAGAATTTTATGAACACAATAATTTGAAGGACTTACTTGCGTCGTTCTCGGTCCCATCAACATTCCCGCTTTCCACAAGAAGATCACTAGCATTGATTATATTGTATCCTTTGGATCCATCTCCTTTGAATACGCTTGTTTCGTCTTGTGTTTCATAAGGGGCAAGCTGAAGTGATATGAAAACAATAAATCAATTTCTATAATGGGAGCATTCATATAATATAAGTGATCAGCAATATTCACACGCACCTTGGTTCTTCTATCGCATTCTTTACCAAGATCCCTCAAGCTCGCAACATCTTCATCGGGAAGAGTGACTCCCTTTTCTTTAGCTTGATCTCGTAATTGACCATCTGGGTCTAGTTGAGAAAATAAATCAGAGATGTCCATTTCCTTCAATCTAGCAGGCACGTTACGAATAATAAAAGTAAATGGTTGACCTGGTTCCCAGTCGCCTTCCTCGACTGCCGTATCAAACGAATCATACTCTTCTCCTTCCTCCTCAACTTTTCCTGTTGCAGGATCAATCAACTGAACTACATCAATATCACCCCATAAACCTTCGTCCTCATTTTCAGCACCTTCGGATGAATCAATTGCTAGCTCAAGTCCATTTTGATCGAGAGCTGCCTTCACGGCCTCTTTCGCCGTAATATCCAATGCATATATTTTGTATACATCTTCAAGTTCAGATGGAATTTCTGCACCGGCAGGAAATCTTTTCAATGCAACTGACATTAGCGTATCGTACATTCTTGCTGAAAGGGAACCAGTTTGAAATGATGTACCATCCACACGCAAATCATAATTGCCATCAGTTTCTTTCTCGTCGGCACCTGTAGTCACATCGGTTGCACCTTCAACTAGTTTTCCAATTCCAATAGGCGAAGACTTTTCAATCCAGTTTCGACCATCACCACGCCTTCCCTCTGGCTCGTCGAGAATGGGATCAAAATCATCTCCTTCATCCGAATCGCCATTTTCATTTGAAGATCCTCTTCTATTCTTTCTTGGAGGGTAGGCTGTGAGACTCGTAGTCTTCTTCATTGCCCAGGGAGCAAGCCTGGCATGGCTTGTGAACGCAACTATGTCATCAATGGCCAGAGCAAGGAAAGCTATTGATAACCACTTCATCTGGAGCCTTTTGCTGTTTCTTCTGTTACAGCTTCAGAGTTTTTAATACCACCGTAAAGGGAGAAGATTTTGGAACATCACATCATTTTCAATTTCGTGGTTCGTGGGGTTCGTGGGGTTAGTGTTGATTTGGTGACGCATCTTTGAGATCCCAACCCAATACTCGTACTGAGAAAAAATCTATCTGTAAGCTGTCTCTGTCAGTCAGTCTCACATTTTCAATTATTGCACTTCAGCATCTTCCCATGTGAATTCAATGCCAATCATTCAAGCAAATCGATTTTGAATAAAACAATGATCACGTAAACTCAGAAATTGTGTATGGCTTTTATAAAAGAGCATTTATTAAATAGTCACTCAATAATTTTAGGTATTATTAAATACGTGCTGATGCAACTGTCGACCGAAACATAAAGTAAGTTTTTGGAGCTACTGGAAACTTTACTTTTGGCGGCGTAATTGGAAGACATGGAAATGGATTTGACATCACTGGTGATATAAACTTTGCCAAATCCTCTTCTTCGTGCGATGGACCTTTACGCTTTTCGGGGGTCAATATTTCTATCGCATCCATCAGAGCTGATTCGATGGGAAGCTCTGTTGACTTTAGATTGATGAGGCGTCGATCCGTCTTATACTCACCAGGAACCGGACCATTTTTCGCACTGCCATCATGATTGTTATTGCTTGGATAGCGCTGCGGAGAAAGAACTTGTGCATCTTGAAGCTCACTGATAGCTTTGGGAAGCTTCGGGATACTCTTTGCTGCATTCCTCATGCTATTCTTAACGTCTAATTTATTCAGAGCCTGCATTTCCACCATCAAAGACGAAAATGTGAGTCCTATTTCATCCCCTTCTGCTTCGATTGCATTCATTCTTAATAGGGTCTCTAACTTGGAGTGACCAACGAGATAAGCACGATGAATGAGTTGATTTTCAAAATCACTCCGAGTCTTTCCAAAGAGTCTTCTTTCCTCCAGAGCTTCAAGTTCTCTTCTTCTTCGGATTGAAAGATGCGTTGTGGATCGTACGGGTTCCTTTCGAAAACAATTGAATCCATATTTGTTTGGAATTTTACGAGTTGAAATGTCTAGCTCCGTGGCACGATTGTAACACTCTTCTTCCGCCTTATTGTCGTTGAACCATAGGTTGGAAACTCTCTTCCAATCGAAGCCTACAGTGTCCACAGCAGCTCTGAGAATAGCGTCATCTGTTTGTTTCCATGTTGACCCGTCAACGGATGAATCTCCTTCGCCTATAGAAGAATCATCAGTGACGTTGTTTTTCGGACAAGAAAGCTTTGGATCGAATGTTATTTGTTTGCAATATGAGCCGCCTACAACAATGGATACTTTTCTTAACTTTCGAGACATGTTTCTGCTGCGATCGATACTGAAGAATGACGTTGTTGAAAGATATTAAAATAGTGTAGTCTACCATCATTTCAATTTTTTTGATTTTCAAATGAAAAAGTCCTAACCCTATAAGGATAGGGGCGGCGAAGAAGGAAGGAAGACTGAAGAAGCCGATGGAAAATGCTTTGCCGCACAGTGAGCTACACAGTGTAGCTTTCGGCTTTCGCTTCTTGCAACTTCTTGCAAACCTGCGCCTGATGACTGAATGACAGTACCATAACGCTCTAGCAACACACCTTCTTACTTTCTCTCTGCCAATTGCGCAAGGAATCCCACAACATCCAGATCCTCATCCCAAGAATAATTGAATTTTAGTCAAAATGAGTGCAGGCGCAAAGAATCAGTCAACCGACAAAAAAGACGATCCTAAAACATCAGCCGCTCCGGTGGAAACAGCCCCTGCCATCGAGGCAATCGAGGAAGACGATGAGTTCGAAGAATTCGAACCCTCTCATTGGGACGCTCCTGATGAAGATGCCGAAGATGCGCATCAGTGGCAGGTAAGTGTTTTTGCAGGCTTGGGTTTTCAATTTATGCAACTGAATTAGTTATCACATTACGTGTACACGTACAACAAGTATCTCATGCTGTTTTTTATTTATAGGATAATTGGGATGATGATGATATCGAGGATGAATTTACTCAACAACTTCGGGCGGAATTGTTGCAAAATGCGGGGAAGTGAGTGGCTACTAGAATGCTCGATGGATTTGATGTGATGGATGCGAGTAGTATTGAATTTTTCGCCCCGACAGGATAGGAAAAGGGTAAATTACGAAAATGAGCGGGGACTTCAGACGGACGGCACAAGAAGATTTTTGGTCACATGTTTGGCAAGAGAAAGCGTGGTGGACAGTAGATTTATTATTGGTTACTGATATAACAAGGATACATACACGTAGGAACATATAATTCATAGTTTCTATCACCAAAACATAATTCGTCTCTTCCAAACAATGTTATAAAATTTGACATTCTACATAAAGCATAATGCTTGTAAACATCACGAGAAGTTCGAATTGATTCCTAAATGCTCGGTCCAAAACACATCTTATAGATGTAAAGTAAGTGATCCTAAGACGACCTTTTGGGAAATAGTTCTCGCAACGACCACAACCAGCAACCGACTGTTCCCCAGAAACTAACCGAAAGAAACAAACCACTAAACCAACTTGTTCCAGCCACGGCAAGAACAGTAGCCACACGTTTATACAATATTCCGCTCAAGGCACCAAAATTAACCAATCTCTTTGCTCCAGTCTTATTTGGTACCGCCAAACTAGCCAACGAGTACAAGGAAAGGAAAATTGTTCCAGCAACCTCAGCACCTACTTTCCCAATGATGGGAATTCGTCCTCCATACTGAATCTCCACCGTAAACGCCAACATACTTGCCAGCATAGTAAAACTACTATAAACCTGAAACGCCCATAAAATGAACTTTGGCTTATTCCTCAATGGATACCCGCTGAAAAGAGGCACAAACGGCAACACCAAACTCGATGAAATGGGAAGATTCCCAGCTGAAGCATTGGACGATGCAAACAACCAAGCAGCAGAAAATAAATTCGCAACCGTCAAAGAACTCAAATCCCTCTGACTCAATATCTCCTCCTCACCGGGGAACAAAGCAGAGATGGAAACAGTGACAAACTGCAGAATGGCAATGAGAGGCCATACCAAAAAGACGAAACTGGCAGGTGTGATTAAGGTAGGGAATGCAGCTGCGAAAGCTGCATTGGTCGTCGGTCCGACAGTTTTGGTCAAGACACTGGATAACGTCGCTTCAGTAGCGGCCATGGGTCCCATGCTCATCATGGATGCCATGCTGACGAGGCCAAAGTAGGATAGCGATAATAGAGTCGGTGCATGATTGACAATTCTTAGGATGCGGCTGAGTATGTATTGGTCCGTGAATTGGAGGTTTTTGGTAACTTTATTTGCAGATTGTGTCACTGGACATTTGGACTCTTCTACAGGTTCCGATGAGGATGAGAGACTTGTTGGAAATGATGAGGACGGTATCAGTAGGGTGGGAAATTGGGAGAATTTATTCTTTACTGGAACATGGGCTATTTTCACACTTGGAGTTTGGAAAGATTCAGCTGCTTTCCCGAATGAAATGAATAAAATGATTCCTAATGAGTTCATGCACGTCTTCATAGTGGTTCAGGCAGATTTGGTCCGATTTACTTCGATTATATTCGATGATGAGGAAAGTTAAGTTGGGTGCGGTGATGGAAGTGTTTTCTTCGTTTCTCTTCTTCGAATTAAATTTTAATTGAAAATTAGCTTTTGTTGAAGTTGATGGAAAAACTGAGATCGGTAAGAAGAGGAAGAGAACAGAAGAAAAGAAGAGGAGAAGGAGAGTTATTTGACGGGATAGCGACATCTAAAAATCGCTGAATTGTCTGATGGGGCTTATGTCTCGAACGAAGGGGGAAGGGACCGAAAGATAAGATTGATCGCTACCTGTACGTAAGCGCGCACCTTCTCAGTGCCTCCTCACATTTGAACAACACCAGACACAAGACACAAGACACAAGACCCATCATCACTATTAACTTCTTCGATGACCAACAGGATCATTTTCATTTAGATAACTTCCCCGAAACACCTTACTGCAGGCTTGGTACCAGTAAACAAACCAACTGAATTTTCTTTTGTTGTCAGAGAGGTATCTTCACCACAAGTACATCCATTTACACCAATTGCATCCCCGACAAAACTTGAACTGCCTAGTTTCTAACATCACAGTAGTTACAGGCCCGACACATACCGCCGGTACCACAGTTCACAGCAACGCCACACCGCCCAGCCCAGCCAAATATGGGCAACTCCAAATCACAACTGCACACTGAAGCAGCCGCGACACACACCGGTCGCGGCAGTGTACCAGTAAAGAACACTAAAAAGAGTAATGTCGTGTCCAACATGAATCGTGCCAAAGAAGCGCGACAGGTGACGGTTACTGCACGTAGAAAAAGAGCAGTGAAGATAGAGATTAAGAATAATAGCAATCACAACGATGGAGCCTGTACACCAGTCAAGGCAAAAGGCCCCAAACACTTGCCCGCACAGTCTCCTCTCACGCCAACAAGCCAAAATACACTAGAGACAGTGACTTCACCCGACAGATCGCCAGAGACATGTGGTTTAAAAAACATTTCCTTCGTAGGGGAGGGTGCTGGGGCTCTTCCACGCGGTATGATCATGTCGCCCCTTCTTGATGATCATCGGGATGATTCTAACCCCAATCTCGTCTCAGATGAAGAGAGAGCAACCTTTAGTGCTTCCGCCTCGGCGTCGTCAGCTTCTTTCCATCACAGTGATGATGATAGAATAATACATACCGATGACACCAGCAACAAGCCCATCAGTCAGAAAGGTTTTAGTGGAATGCATGCTGAGCTGGCAGCCCTGGAACAAGACTGGAAATCGGTATCTCCCAAGAGCATTAATTCTGAAAACACTATACACGTGTATGTTGACAGACAGAAAAAATCTTTTTCATTTCAAGACAGTGACCAATCCGATTATAGTGAAATGCGAGCTGAGCTTGCAGCCCTGGAACAAGACTGGAAATCGGTCTCTCACAAGAGTGTGGATTCTGAAGCACAGGCAAAGTCTTTTTCATTTGAAGACAGTCTACGAAATAGCAAATCCACATGTGACTCTACAAACGACAACGAGAATGTCTCACATCAAGACATGCATGAAGAAATTGATGAAATGAACTATGATTTCGACCAAATGTTGTATGAGTTCGATCTAGAAGAAAAGCTTAGCGGTGATACTAAAGACGACGCAGAGAATGATGATGATGGATCATTGGGATCAAATTCCATGTTCTCGCAAAGTGAAGGCAGTGAATATGACAGCATCGGACCCTACAGTGTCTCGGGTTGGAGTTGCTCCATCGGAGAACTATCCAAGACACCATCCACTGCCTCCTTATTCAAAAATCGAGAAGTAGGCGCCAGTATTGTTTCTCGTTCTCGCACAGCATCCATATCGTCGTCGACGCCCACTCTGCAACGCCCTGCGAAACCGAATGCAAACAATGCGTTTGAAACCCTTCCACGACATCTCATCAATTCCTCTCTCCTTCGTCAGGCTGCATCAACTCTTCGCGATGAACGCTTCTTAGGTCGTCGGATACTAAAACTTGGCGCTGTCCATGCTGCAAGAGTGCATGTTACAGACTTTGCCTGTATGGACCGTAAGATCACGCGAGATGCAGTGCAAATTGAAAATGAGAGGACTGCGTTAGAAGCGTCTATTCCGACTTCGGCTGATTTTGCGGATGGGGATGATCTGGACAGTGTCACCATTGATTCGTTGGAATTGTTCGAAAAGTGCATCTTGGAACTTTGTGGAATACAAACGGTTGAATTTGATATCACAGAGGGTGAAGGCGTCAACGGAGATAACGCATCTCCGTTGAGGCCTTCACCTACTGGTAATGATACCGCCAAGATGAAAGAGATGCGGCCAAAGATATTACTTGCGGACGGTGGAAGAGCTTTATATGCTCTGGGCAAGTATTGCCAGAAAGCTGATTGGAATGATGACGCGATGGAGTTTTACAAACATGCGCTTTACCTTTATTTCCTTGACCTTGGAGTGGAAGAACCCCGTCTCTTAGATAACTCGGATGACTGTGATGGTTTCTTCTACGTGCAAGCCGCCCGTGAATGTGTACATGAGTCCTCGCCTACACATCAATATCTTGGCACGCTCTTCACAAAGATGGGCGATGTCCACGGACGATGGCAAGAGAAAAATGATGCGCTTCGGGCTTATCGTGCATCAGAAGTATTCTGGAGCAGATACATTTCAGATTTAGAAATTGACAAAGTTGAAAATGTAAAGGGTGTCGTTGCAGCGGTCGAAGCTCTTGCCCTTTCTTTTAATCGTATTGGCGGTGTTTACACTGCAAAGGGGGAGTTGGAGGCTGCTACGGTAGCATTCAATGAAGCGCTTGAAATGCAAATAGACACTTTAGGGGAAGAGCATGTTGAGGTTGGAAAGACTTTGCACAATATTGGAGTTTGTCATCGTCATAATGATGACTGGGATGCAGCATTGGAATATTACTTCAAAGCGCACCAAATTTTGGAAGTTGGTCTCGGTCGTGATCATTTAGATACTGTTAGAACCCTGCACAATATTGGTGGAGTGTACCGTCGTCAAAAAGAATATGCCAAGGCAATGGAATGTTACAAAGAGGTTCTTGCTGTAAGAAGAAATTGCCTTGGTGACGACCATCCGTCTGTAGCAATAACGTTGGTGTCAATGGCAGCTGTGTTGAGACGGTGTGGGAAGAAAGAAGAGGCAAATAGGTTCTATGCTGCTGCGGTGCAATAGAAATCATGTCTTTAAACATGATAGCATTGCATCGGGTTGGTGTGTAATGCGTTCATGGTGATGTAAATCATATTCAATATGTAAATTAAGCTTGTTCAACATTATTTGTTCATCTCTCAAAGTTATGCACATTCAATATCATTCCTGTGCCTTCGTTATTCAACATATTTGTGAACTTCACTTGTTATAATGCTCGCACTTTTTTTAAACAATTTGATCTTCATGAATAAGTAAATAGTTGTCATATTTGGCCAACGATGTATTGTGCTTCAAACGACGGAGCCGTACTATACGGTTACGCCCTCCTGATGAAATCCGTCTCTCTCTGGAATTTGTATATAACCTCTGTCCCTTGCAAGCTGCAATAGTCTTTTCCTAAACAAGAATAGACCTGCACCTCCTAACAAAAGAAAGGTGACGGCTAGGTTCATAGTAAGTGATTCAATGACAACCACCAGCAAAATTTCATCAAGAGCCAGCCAAAAGATGAAAATACAAGGTATTACCAGAAAGCTGAAAAGTGGCCGTCGGCTTGCCATTTATATACAGTAGGCGTGGCAATACTTCAGAACCCGGCAAGTTGCGATCAACCAATCCAAAAAAATACTTGAGAATCATAAGCGGCTGCATTATAGCACCGTATAAAATATACACCTCAAGAAGTAGCATAGGCATAAGTGTGGCCATGATACGATACTTATCAACCACTTCCTAGCAAACATCTGGATTAGCGCCAATGGAGGAAAATCTACAAGAGCTACAGCATTCGGAGTGTGTAGCATACATAGAACGTCTCTGCCTGTGCCTGTCCTTCTTTTATTGCCTGAATGGCGTAGTCCTTTGGTAACGTCCGTTCTCCCTCCAGCAAAAGAGCAACATAAATAAAACATGTGGTTATTTTTATAAATGTTTTATAGACCGATTTGATTTGATTGCATTTGTGTACGTTTTATTAAAAACCCTTTTGTATAGGGGAAAAGTTTGGGTTAATTTTTTCACGACGCCTCTTCAAAATTTGCAAAATTAAATTTGTGGGCAATCTCTTTTGGTGTCGGCATCCATGTGAAAATGTTTGAACTCTTTGTAGAAGAACATTGATTTTCTGGTTGGTCAATATTTTTTGGTGACGGCATCCATTTGAAAATGTTTGAATTCTTCGTGGAAGAACGATTACTTTCTGTTTCCTGCTCTTTACTGCCCAGAGTTTTAGGTCTATCGTTTGACTTTGTCGAACATATATAATTGTCGGTCGCTGAGGGATTCGGTGCCAAGACATAGGAATCAGTTGCTGAAGCCATCGCGTGTGCTGATATATCAACATTAAGATTACGAGAGTTTTTGGGAGTTGGGTTGGGGCTGATCACCAAGATTTCCTTCACCGGAGTATTGACATCAGTGTCGGCTGAGTCGGAACTATTATAGAAAGGAATTGATTGAAGATCATCTCTCCAATGATTCCTAGCGATACCAAGGGAACCAAAGTGTTTTTCTTTTGAAACGAACTCATCTGAGATTGCGAGATCTAGTAGTATATCTTCCTGAGTAAAGGTTGGAGTCATGTCTGTGAAATCGAATTCCTTGTCGTATTCATTCCCGTCTCTATGCTCATCTGCATTCTCTACTGCGGTATCAGTATCTTCAACGTCCTCAACGATGTTTTCTGTTCCGGCATCAGTATCTTCAACATCCTCAACGATGGTTTCTTTTCCAGACTGGCCGCCCTCTTCTTTTTCTGGAGAAGGTTCGTCTGATTTCTTAGATTCAATCAACATGCTGATGACTGAATCTTCGCCCAAGAAGTATGATCTTGATGGGTCACTTTTAAATGAGACTGGTGTCATTAGCTTGAGCTTACTTTTTTCATCTTTCTTTTTCATTTTCTTCCCTTTCATCTGGGCGATGGCCTTCTTTACAGAGTGCTTGGTTGTTTTCACTGGAAGATTTGTTTGAGTTGAGTTCTTCTCTCTTCCAGTGAAGTGGACCATTGTAGTTCCCAGGGTTATGATTTCGTTCCCTTTCCTTAGGCTGATGGCAAGTATAAGATTTTCAGTCGTGTATAGGCATGTTCTCGAGTTGTACTTCTGGACGCCTGCGAGAGAATCAATTGGAGTCATCTTCATCTTTCTCGTAAATGTTACAGATGAGGTCTGATTACCGTTGGGATCAAAGTCTGCTGGCCACACTGCCATCAAGTTATGCGTCTTTCCGTCGGAAGGTTCTCCTTGAGTCTCGATCTCAAGACTAGGCAAATGAGTTGCAACAACTGCGCGTTTAGATGGTACTTCACTAAAACCAGAAACAACAGCAAAAACTTGTTCATCGCCCAAAAGTTTTGACTTCTTTGATTTGATCCTCTTAGTTTCCCTTTTGGTGGTCTCCATGATGAGCCCATTCATCAATCCAAGGACCTGGACTTTGATATCAATATTATGATAATCACCATCGTCGTTATCGAAACTAGTTGATTCCGTTCCGATTGGAAAGATGGATTGGTCCCTCGCTTCTTCAAAACCTTTTTCTAAAGCAACGTTGAAATCCTCTTGCTCGAAAGTGCCACCCACGCCTGACAAATTTGGAGTAAAACAGAACATAATTCACTTGAGAGGTGACCTGGAGAACTCACTACACGTAATTCTTTTTAGGAATGATGAGAGTTCCTTTGTGATTTGTGTTTCTTTCTAAAGGTCTTTCGACGTTTACTCAATCGCCAAAGTCCCCTGTAATTGGAGAAAACTACTGGGACAAAGGTTTGTAACTTTCATAATAAATTATTTGACTTTGGTGATTTTTACACGCCGTTCGTGCGAAATATTTCATGATAGGCGATTGGATGGTTCGTTCGGAGTTCGGACGGACTGTATGTCGTGCGTGCCGTGGGTGGGTGGGATTGGATGTTGAATGAATTCAAGCGATGAACGACCATGATAGCGGAGAAACTTTCATCCCTTTGAAGCGATTGTGTGGAATTCAATGAAGAATATTCCAACCGAAAGGCAGAATATCCATTCTTGCTGGTAAATGATACCGAGTAGATGCAATGGCGGTGCCTACACCAGTATCGACTGCGGTTGGGACGGAGGAGATTGCGATGACTTCAACGAGCAATTATCCTGACCGCAATATTGAGAATCAATCCTCTTTTGGTGGAAAACAGTGTCTATGACGATGATGAGGGGCTTACAATATAACAGAGTGCGGCTTTGATGTAGGGATTGTTTGACATTGTTGGAAAGGTATCCCAATTGTACTGTTGATGATCCATCGTTGGTTAGAGACTACGAGTGTCGTGGTAGCGAATACAATACTCCCAAATGCAATGATGATGATGGAGATTGCAATACTTTTAATTCAATACATCCCAATTGTACTGTTGTTTATCCAGCGTCGTGGATTGGCGATGGATACTGTGATGGTAGCGAATTCCACAGTCTTGAGTGCGGTTGGGGCATGGGGGGTTGTGATACATTCTATGCAAAATATCTCATTTGTACTGTTGAGGATCCATGGTCCATGGAGGATTGGAGATGTTGAGATCGGATTCTTGTCGCAAAAAACAGCATTGCTACAAATCGATGATTCATTCAGAATACAGTAATCCAAGATGAAGTAATAATCAAAAAGGGGCCTGGATAAAAGACGTTGATTGTCGGTGATTGTGCAATAGCATCATCTCCGATGTACTAAACTTGCATGAATTGCTTGAATTCAAGATATGTGTGGTATAGTTCGAAGTTAGTACGTACGTGTAGACTATCTTGTAATAGAAACAAAAAGATTATAACCTTATTCTTAACTTGATATGACCTACACGCTACACGCGTACACGTAATTCCTTCTAAATAAAAATCAAGCAAACAATTTAGATGTTGGGTTGATATACAAGAACCTTTCCACCACGATCAGCCTTCAAAGCTTTGACAATTCCAGAATCCAAATTGTGGGCCTGGAGTCCAAGGGTAATGAGCTCGTCATTGATAGGAACTTCAAATTCAGCCATATGCTTTGCTGCACCGTCGTGAGCTATGATCGTAAAGCCTGAATCATCGCCGTTTGGTTTCTTTGTTTTCTAGTGTTTTTGCTCTGAAGACGACGACTAACTATCCTTCTTGGCAAGCATACCAGACAATAACACCCGAAAACTCATGAGACCTACTACCTCCATCGTTTGAGGTAGCAGGAACACCAACAAGTTGGTGTTGTACTTGGTGCCGGACTGAGCCATGAAATGGCAAGTAAGCTCGTTGCCATCCTTTTCATGTTCCGAGCTGGAGGAAATGAACATTTTCTCACCGAGATCGTTTCCAGAATCCTCTTGAATGACTGCGTAGAGTCCATCAGAGGGGCCCAAACTACAGTGTTGAATGTTCGAGACTAAGCGAAGCAGAGAAAAGAATTACTCGAAAAAGTAAGAAGATTGTTGTTCAAGGTTCAAGCAGAAAACTTCATGCCTTGACCTTGCCTTGACTTGATTTTGCGCACTAAAGTTGAAACAGGTGATGGAAGAAGATAAGAGAAGTGTTTACAAGGAGTAAGAGGTTTCATTCTTGCAGGACTGAATCTGATTGACATGATTCAAGCTACTAATTTCGACGTCAACCAGGTGGTTGTGATTGATCTTCATTTTTAACATCCACATTGAATCCCAAAACCCACGAAGCAATAAAATCTACCACACGCATCCTGCTGCATCCCTCGTGCCGTGCCGTGCATTTCATTGCATTTCAATAACATGATGATGGGGATCCTAAATATAATCTTTCCAAACCTTTTCCTTACTTCAGTAATTGCATATGCGCCATCAAATACGGTAAAACCTCCTCCAATATCTCGAGCAACAAATCTTCCCAATGAGCTTTACGAATGGAGGAGTCAACAGATACGGTACCAGGTAGCACGCCCTCCCGACTCGGTACCTTCCAAAGGATCCGCAGTCCTTGTCCATGGATTATTTGTGAATAGTGATCATTGGAGATACACCATGAAAGGTCTCGCAGAGGCTGGATACACTGCGTACGCAATTGATCTCCTTGGGTCAGGATACTCTTCCAAGCCTTCTCCGTCATGTGAAGAGAGCCGTAAACTAGTGTGTGGTGAACTAAATCGTTTCAAGGAAAGTGAGGGAGTGAAGAGAGATGTCCTGCTCGGAACTGCGAACGGAGGATCTAGACTTGCCTCTGAAATTGACTTGAAACATCCCTGTAACAGTCCTTACAATTTTTATACTTGGGCCGAACAAGTGGCAGATTTCACAAATGAAATTGTGATTCCAGAATCATTGGAC
>Ga0115005_10003043_pt1 | contig 13315 bp, 6 predicted proteins | sample ArcOceMetagenome_FD_87163 | JGI IMG/M metagenome (GOLD analysis project Ga0115005, IMG submission 87163) | Marine eukaryotic phytoplankton communities from Arctic Ocean - Arctic Ocean - Greenland ARC118M Metagenome | ecosystem: Environmental > Aquatic > Marine > Oceanic | place: Arctic Ocean... | reverse complement strand
GAAAAGACCAATTGATTCAAATATAATATGTATAACGTTCTTTATATCAAGATTCACAGCATCAACATGATGAATGCAGCAAGGACGGCATGTGATCATCCTTCTTCAGACCTTGCTGGCTGCGTGCGATACAATCCTGATTTTTACTGAACTAATGGTGGATTATTACTGAGGATTCAGAAACTTTGTTTTTGAAACGAATCAACTTTCTGATTCTTACTCGTTCAAAAATATCCATCATTTTTGGATTATGGCTTCAATTGCAATTGTTGCAGGTTTTTGCACATTCCTCCATCACCCCAGTGTACTTGCAACGCCATGTAGACTTTTTGGCCACCCTGTAAAATGAATAGCAAAAACCGTGTTAAGTATCATGCATGAAAGCGGAAGTTCAAAATAGATACAATCAATAACAGAGTCACACTTTGTCAATTGCTGCTGTTAAAGACTCAGTTCCTGCTGCAAGTAGCTTACATCCATACCGCATGTTAAACATTCCGATAGATATGGACTTACCATAGACAACCTTTAGTGACTTTTTTTCCGGAAGGGCTTGTCATCTGGAAAAGGCCAGCAGTATCGCTGCAAGAGGCTGGTGTCGGAGCTGAAGTTGGCGGGGAAGGACAATTATTACAGGTTTTGGGACAGTTCTCCGTCACTCCAGCTAAGTTGCATCTCCACGTTTTTTTGGCCACCCTGTGTGATAAAATAATATATGTAAAAGAAGAAGTGATGTTGAGCGTCCTCGCGAATGAAAGCGGAAGTTCAAAATAGATGCAAACAATAACATAGTCAAACTTCGTCTCATCAACTGTTCAAACACTGCGTGTTCAAAATGCTGTTTGACACTCAGTTCTTGCCGCCTAGTAACCCCAGTTCTGCCACGTACTATTAGATTGAAAGCAATGGCAATAGCCGTCAAGGTCCAATACAGCATGGTTAACATTATTCCGATAGATATCAACTCACCATGGGCAACCTTTACTTCGCGTTAATCCGTTAGGCCTTGTCACCTGAAAAATATTAACAGTATCGCTGCAAGAGGTCGGAGAAGCGACAGGCGCCGACGTGGGAGCCAGTGTGGGAGCCGAAGGACAATTATTACAGGTTTTGGGACAGTTCTCCGTCACTCCAGCTAAGTTGCACCTCCAAGTTTTTTTAGCCACCCTTTTTTAGATAAATGCGAAAGTGAGCTTCAATGAATGAAAGCGGAAGTTCAAAATATAATAACAGAGTCAAACTTCGTCTCATCAACTGTTCTGACACTGCGTGTTCAAATCGCTGTTCGAAACTTAGTTCTTGCCGCCTAGTAACCCCAATTCTACAACCTATCAGATTGAAATGAAAGAGAATATCATTCTAGCCGCATAGGTCCCATACAGAATGGTGAACATTCCGATATATATCAACTCACCATCGACAATTTTCACTGATCGTTAATCCGTTAGGCCTTGTCACCTGGAAGATATTAACAGTATCGCTGCAAGAAGTCGGAGAAGCAACAGGCGCCGACGTGGGAGCCGACGTCGGACTTGATGTAGCCAGTTCGCAAGTGGAAAAGTCGGGGATCGAAGAATATTCTGTCCTTGTAAGATGGCATTGGAGTCTATCAGAGAGCTTAGTTGCCTGGTGGAAAACAGATATTCATAAAGATGTTATGAGCAAAAGGCATCAACATTATTAGTACGAAGACATAATGGGTAACTGTAAAAAAAATTAGTTTGGGAACTCACCTCTTCCTGATCACTGGAGACTAAATTCAGCAATGCACCCTCCATGTTCGTTGTAGGATCAGTAACATAATCAGATGAATCAGCACCACATAAATCAAACAAATTTTGAAGATCGTTAGATAGAAGTTTCTGATTCCCTCTTCGGAATGTGGTAGATACCGCGGTGCTGAGTTGGTAGATGGACAAGTACTTCTGACACCCACATCTAACAGCTCTATCATTCTCCAACTCGAAGAAAAGGCAACGATAATTTTTCCAGTGTAGTTCTTGGCTCGCATCACCAACGGCATCTTTCCACGATTTTCCGTCCAATTCGTAGGAAGGAACGATACCTGCGAAATCCATCATCGTAGCTCCAATATCAATAGTAGATACTGGTGCATCGAACTTTGTGCCGGCGATGATTTCGGCAGGATAATGAATGAATTGAGGAATGCGTACTCCGTTCTCATATAGTGCTGACTTTGTCTCCATGCCATGGTCCATCTGAAAGAGAAAGATTGTATTCTCCAAGATGCCATTGTCGCGAAGGGCTGTCAAGAGAGCTCCAACACTATCGTCAAGCCAAAGGGGCCCATAATCTTCTTCCGAATTAGAACGGTCGTAAATGGACTGCCTGTATGCCTCGCAACTACCATATTTTTCGGTCATTCCTGGTATCACTGGGTCAAAGCCAAGCTTACCATCGGCTGTATCTCGACAGGAAAAATTCTTCAACGCATCACCAACATCATTTGACCCGTGAGGCACCGTCGGATTGAAATACATAAAAAATGGCTTGTCCTGCGAAAGGTTGAAAATTGAATACGGTAAGCGTTAGTCTCTTCAAATCAGAATTATGGCTGTTGGATAAAGAGAGAGAGATCATGGTACTCACTGCCTGGGCCTCAGCATTGATAAATTCAACGGCTTCGTAGGTAATCCACTCCATGTTGTGACTGAAACTTCCATCACTGTAATTGTTGAACTCGCCTGCACTGGCGGCAAGATTCTCAATGTATAATCCTCCCACTTTACTGAAACCGCATGCTTTCACGGTTTCCACTGCACCAGCGTAGGTGTACGTGTCTTTATTGATCCTGGATAGGTGCCACTTTCCTAATATTATTGACAGATAAGCAGATTTTTTTGAGTGAGTGATGACCATGTATTAATATATTGCATTTCATATGCGTGCACTTCAGAAAGCCCGGAGAAAGAAACTTACCCAGCATAGCTGTACTGTAGCCATTGCTCTGAAATTGGGCGGCAACGTTCTCATTCGAACAATCATTGATTCCGCCTTTATCTACCAACTTGGTCGTGGGAATAGTTATAGAATGGGGCAATTTGTCGGCTGCTGCTCTTGAGGATGCAGCACGGGAAGGATATTTACCAGTGATGGTTGAATACCTGGAAGTACCACACACAGGAGAAGCAGTGTAAGCTTGCATCATCTGGAGCCCATTCAGACGCAAGGATTCAATGTTTGGAAGACCACTGGGAGGGAAAGATTTCTTTAAATCAATCTCATTTGGATTGTTCGGAGGGGGGGTCCATGCATCGAAAAATTGAAGGTCGTCAGGTTGCATGATGATAATGTTGGGCTTCGTTCCCTGCCCTGTAGGCGCAGCAACAGGAGATGCATTAGGACTCCCATCAACGAAACAATCGCTGGGCAACGTGTAGCTCGTTGAATCGAATATTTCGGTACTGCCAACAGAGCCAGCGTAACATCCAAGGATGTAGTTCCAATTAGTCTCTGGACTACTGCCATTGCAATACTCGAGATTTGCATCAACCTGATCAATTGCTCGCACATGATATTGATAACTACCATCACTGTTGTAAATCCCATTGCAAGAATCCAATTGAATTACTGCATTATCGTCAAGAGGACCATAAATAGGAAACCCGTCCATGGCATACCCAAGAAGCAGGTCGGACGTCACAGTTTCTTTGCCCATATGAGGATTATGGAAATGCCACGTTTGAGCTCCAGTATGTCCATACCAAAATCTAGCTCCTGGGACACCATCATTTCCTGCGACCGCATTGTTGCTGTCTGACTCCTGGGGCCCGTAAGCAGGAACTCCGTTAGTTGCCATTGCGATCATACCCCTGACCGGGACTTCAGTTTTCGACAAAGCCACTGTCGGATTTAGTGGTATCTGATGTCAAGGTGATAAGAATGTGCCATTTTTAGTCTTGTACTTCTTTCATATCATGCCGAGGAACACGCATCATGGTACTTACCTCCACAACCCAATTGACTTCGCAGGGTGCATTACTGTTTTGAAGAGTAACTTTATGATCAGGGATACCGTTTGAGATCATCACTCGTTTGCCGCTATCAGGGCATTGATAAATCTCCACTTTGCTGAGAACACCGCCAAAGTCAGCAGGATATTGTTTTTCTTCATCTTTACTGTTAGCCCACGATGTCAGACTGTAATATACGATTGCATTCAATGGAGTAGTTCGAATTTATTGTGAGAATTTATCAAACGAATAAAATATAAACAAATGTTCTTTTCCAAGAACGCACCAAGCACCTTTGGAAGGACCAGGGAATCTAGTTATAACGCCGGAGCAAGTTTCACCCTGGGATTGAGCATTGTGCAAATGAGATAGTAGCACCAGCAAGGTTGCAGAACTTAGTCGCATCTTTGTTTCTATTGTGAAAGTTGATACTGTAATACTCGAAATCAAGGGAAAGTTCTTTTATGCGTTGAACATCGGAGTTTTTGCACGTAAAACGAGACGTCATGACCTCACGCTCCAGTGAGGCCTCTTCACTGTGACAACATGTAAAAAGGGGTGTCTGGGGGCTGGGGGGGTCTCGATTGTGCAGATGAATGAGGAGATTGAAGATAGTAGCACCAGCTGCAGAAATTAGTCGCATCTTTGTTTATGCGTTGAATATCGGAGTTTTTAAATAATTTCATGTCTGATGTGTAGTTTCACTGTACATCATAGTTTCACCGAGTTCAGATTGCAGAAATTTCGGAGACATCTGGACAGGTTGGTGGTGGTGTCAGGTTTCAAAATTTCGGAGCACCCCCTTTTTCATACCTACAGTCCCTCAATAAGGAGCTATAAGGACACTCCAGATTTCCCGAATACAGATGCGCTTATAACGGCACACCCCTATTGTTAGTGTTACTCGCTATAAGGACACAAAGAAATGTTGTGTCCTTATAGCGGCCGACACTTATAAAAGACGTCCTTATAGCAAGGGATTGTTTGTAATATAAAAGCAAGGCACTGACTGCTGGCAAGAACTGTCAATCGACGGAAGAGGAGTGGTATATCCAGGATCCAGGATTCTTCATTCCATTTTTAATTTGATATTATTTCTTCTTTATTCTTTTACTTCATGGTGTGGTGGTAAATTTTCTGGCACCGCTGAATTCATTCCCTTCCAATAGCTTCTGCTTTAGACATACAAACAAACGAACACGAAAACAAGCTAGTATACGTGGGTGGAAATCAAAGTCATCAAATTGAAAATTTCAACCTTAAAATCAAGATTGATGCATTTTCCCTCTAAAGGAAGTCTCAGTGGTTCTTCTTTGGATATGATAGGAACAAGATAAGATAGATCCTACTTGTACGAGTACGTAGGAGGAGGAGCAAACTCACAGAATTTTCAATTTGATCTTTCACAAAAATGTGAGAAGAAAATAGTCACATTGCGCCTTCTAAAGTAGGCCTTTTTCGATTCATTCATTTTTGTGTTTGTTGGGACATTTTCCACTTCCATTCCAAAAAATGGCTTCTTTATCTTTGGCGTGTGGCGTTACCATTACCGGAAGTACGAAAGTGCGTTAACTCTCACATCGACCCTCATCGACCCTCAACGGTAACGAAGAATAACGTGATCTCATCAAACCCCACAAACAGCCCCGACCCCTATCCACACAGACACCATCGCCATGACCAACTTCGATCACCTTCCAGCGTCCATCGCGGCACACATATTTAGCTACTCCTCCTCATCAAAGGAGCTTCTTCAATTTCGTAAAACATCGAGATCTTTCAACAGTGTATTGGCTGGACCAGAAAGTGAAGCCATTTGGAAAAATGCTTTGGCGACGGATTTTGAATTCCAGGAAGAAGATATGAAAGGAGGACCGAACCACATTCTTCAAGCTCCAAGGATTCACCAGCAAAGACAAGAGAAAGAGAGGAGAACTCCTCAGACTTCTATTTTCGGTTACCACTTTTATGCGGATGGTATATTTCTTGCTAGCTCAGCTTTTGAATCCTGGAAACATTGGTGTAAAGCCAGTTCCATTTTTTACAGTAGAGAAGAAAGCGACGACGAAATCATTGAATTGCTGGGGGAATTCGATGGCGACGACATCGAAGTTGAGTATACATACATCAATGGACCATTTTTTCTTCGAGCAGCAAGATTGTGGCGCAATGTTTTCAAATGGTGTTCATCTGATGACAGTGGCGATTTTGGAGAGAGATTGCTGCAATCGTTTGAAGGTGGTGTCAGACATTATGAAGGGAGATTTGCAAATTGTAAACTGAACAGACCTTTCCACTCGTATGAAGCAATTTTCGCATTTTGTGATGGGCAGTTGACGATGACCCGTGGAAGTAATGAAATGCCTAATTTCCGAGAGGCCTCATCTGTTGGATTTTTTGGAGGGTATATGGTTTACGAGCACGCACAATGTACCAGACTTTGTTCCACGAGAGATGCAGTGGTTACAAGGCCACCGGGAGGGCGTATTGTTATTGGATGTAATTTTTTGACTCGTTCTTATCGGGTTTTCACTGTTAATTTAGGCACGCATGAATTGAATACCATGAATGGGAGTGGTCATGAGTCTCCTGCCTACCTAGGAGGATCAGGGAAACTAGACACTGGTCTTTCATGGATGGAAGAGTTTGTTAACAGACTGTCAAAAAGAGAGGTGGCTCCACAAAGAGGAGTTTTGGGTAGCGATCATCAGTACGATTGTCTATCTCTGTTTCCAGCACAAGGATCTTCATCGGCCAGTCGAAGGGTTACCAAAGGAATTGAAGTAGTTGCATCGTCGGTTGCAGCGTTTGAAATCAACGCTGTGGTTTACAGTGTTCGCATACGTCTACTGACACAAGGCGAAGATGGTTACCTGACACCTGAGGAGAGAGGATTCGATACTTGTCAATTAAAGAGTCGCCATTGGAGACTTACCAATACAATTCAAGATGAAGTTGATGAAGTCAATGGAGATGGCGTAGTTGGGCGCTTCCCATTGCTTTTTGAGGGAGGATATCGTGACGATAACATGCAGACAGAAAGGCAGATGACAGCTGGAAAAGAGGAAAGAGGAACGTTTATTTATCAGTCTTGCGCAGGATTGCAACAAGGATCATTTGAGGGGAAGATCAGGTTTGTTCCTGGATCGGTTTTAGTTCCCACAGGAACTTGTTTCTATATCGATGTCGGACAATTTCCGTTGTTAATGGAACCGACGTTTATATTCTAGTAGGGGATATTGCAACAAAGAATCAGGACTTGATTTAGTTATTTGCACATTAATTTTGACATTAAGGAACAGAACTGGTTCGATCACTCATAGTTATGCTGTAAAAGCATAATTTGCCAGAAATTATTCTCTTTAACAGCCCCTACACCCCACCCTTGAGAAGCATAGATTTGGATGCTATTCAATGCAGTTGAAACTATCGGCCACCGCACACGATTTGACTGAGCGAGCTTGGCAGTGTTTGATTTTGATGAATCCGTGACACTACCTGAACTAGGTGTAATTTCCACCTTCGCAAAGATCTCCTGACCTTCTTTACTATACTGATCAATGATCCTCTCTATATGCTCCCCATCTTCCCCAGTCACTAGGACTGATACAGGGTCGTCAGCATTACTCATTTGCTGACTCTTAGTTAGAGGACCAGCCATAATGAACAAGCCTCTAGGGTCTGAGTTCACTACTATTAAAGCTTCCGCATTGAATCTGTTTTGAAGATTGAATCCTTTGGATCGAAAATTACACTTGCCCCTCAAAACCAATTGAACTCTAGGCGCCTCGGCAAAGCACGTTTCCTCGTCAAGCTCTATTTGTTTTTCTAAATTAGAAATGACATTCTCAATAGCATCCATATCCTTTTTCGACGAGATGGAGTCCTTTTTCAGTACGGCTAGTTGTTCATAGGCTTCCGCAAGACGCCGAATGTTCACTTCAAAGTCTGTAGATTCGATGCATGTTTGATCATTATCCCAGTCTTCGTGGCATCCAAATGGATCTGACTGGTCTTTTCTGTAAAGCTTTGCTTCGTAGCTCACTCCTTCAGACCCTTTCGAAGTAAGTGCGCTCATACTAGTTGGGCCATATGACGCTGGTAGACAAGGAAATCCTCCTATTTCTTTCATTAAATTCATATCGTGCTCTCCATGCAACTTGCCGATCGCGCTCTTCAATATAACTTTGCATTCAAAAGAATTTCCATCCATGTCAGCAATGAGGACTCGACGCTTCTTCTTGCGCTTATGCGCTGGCTTGAATGTCAATGCAGACTTGAACTGATTCAGAAGGCTGCTTTTTTCTTTGATACCAGCATCTGCCATAACATAAGAGTCCACAGCAATAAATTGTTGACCAATTCCATCAACGCCAGGTTCTGCTTGAACAATTGTGACCTCGATGCTCTCACCACTTTGCACGTGTTTAACGAAGTAACCCGCTCCCGATGGATCAACAAAGACATCAAAAGCTCCTGAATCGCCCATATCAATTCTTTGAGTACCTCTTCTCCAGATTCCTTGTCTCAGAGGGTCGTCATAATTTGCACTTGCTCTGTTCGACTTGCTCTTACACGTCTTGGGATCTTTATTCAGGTAAGAAGTCCCAAATAAGGCAGATGCCGTTATTGCGGATGGTAGCTGAGGCTTTAGAGTATTGACTGCAAAGTCGTTTGACATAGTTGATTCAAAGGCTTGCGAATAATCAGTTTCTTCTCCTACCAAAGCTTGAATCCACAAAGCATTCGACTGATGATAGTTCGGGCAACTCTTCTCAATTCTTGCACCGCGCCCGTTTTTTGCATAATTAAGATACGCGAAATTAAGAGAATCTACGGACTCGGGTTCAATTTCAATTCCATTGGGTGGTCTGTGCATAAATCTACCGCTAGAATCCTCCATCCCCGACTGCGTGCCCGCACCTCTCGCGGTAGACATATCTATTTTCTTCAAATCTTTCATATGGGGAAACTTTCCTGTATAAGTTGCCCACCTTTCCTTTTGCAGATATTTTGCATGTAATGAAGGCTTTGATTTGATAGGCACTGCATCACTAGGCGGAGCTTTGCTAGCAATGAGTCTATCCAACGTAACAAACAGGTCCTTTCGTGCACTGTCCAACCACGGCTCATTTGATTGACTCATATTATCAACAGGCGGTACAGTGTGTATCGGATGCGCCTCTGTAGTGAAAATCCAGTTCCTTTCTTTGTCGGTATCAATTGGATTATCACTATCAAATGTCAAGTAAAGGTACTTGAGAGTTTCGCTAATGAAATAACTTGGCATTTCATCACCAAGGGATAACTTATTTTTTTCCGTCTTGGATGAAATGCCCGTCACAGTGGCATAACCACAATCTGTCTTTGCAACTGAGTCGAGTTCATTCATAAAAAAATCTGCATTCCACAACCATCCAGATGTTGAACTCAAACTCAGGTCCTTCGTTGCAACATGAAGAAAATAGTTGCTTTCGTACAATTCCGGTCTCAAAGGGTATGTTTGGTGATTGTAGTAAGCTTCAAATTGTGTAAAATCGAAACGCTCAGGTAAGAACCTGACACTCTCGCGAGCCAATGTAAACGCGTCAGTACTGCGAGCGGCAGGATTAAGTTCTCCTAGCAAGATCTGCATCCCGGGATAAAACGCAGCCAGGCTTTCAAACGCAGAGCTCGGTTGAGTCAAACCATCCTTCATGGGTACATCCGGATACCAATCACCAAGTTTACCATTTTGTTGAATGCCAGAATACGTTATATTGAACATGGCAAAGAAGTCCTCGTCTTCCTGAAATAAAACATGATGCTTGATGAGATATTCGTACACAGAGTCAGAGTTACTGCCAATTCCTGACATTGTCTCCGTCCACTGCCCATCCTGCACATCAATATGTTTCCCAAGTAAATCGATATCCGATCGACGGGAGAACAGAGCTCTAGTTGCCAATCTCGCCAACTTTCCGTATGCTTTATCTTCGGTCAGCCTGCTGAGAAGTTCCATCTCTAGCGTCAGCGTTCCACCCCCCGCAAGAGATGCAATTTTGGTTTCACCTTCGGGAACTCCATATATGAGATTTACTGTACCGTAAGGAATTCCTGTTTTCGTATCGAATGCCGGAAGCAGTCTTTTCCCTATATCCTGCGCAAGCTCTAGCAAGAATCCATCATAGACCCAAAAGTCTTCTGCATTTGTCATGTTGGATGCTTGTGTATGTGTAGCATACTGTTCAGCCTCTTTTGGCTCAACGTGAATCTTTCCTCTCTTCTTCTTCAACTTCGTATTTGCATCAACATTGGGAATGCCAGACTGACATACCTTCACATCTTTGCCATTACTGCAAACTGCGTCATGCCCTCTAAGACCTTTATGTATTCCATTTACACAAATATCTTTGTCCCCAACAATTTCTCCAATGAGTACACTGCCATCGTCACCAAATACATCTTCCACCACAACCTTTTTCTCCATCCACACCTCCGCCATTTGATGAGCCGATAACAGTCCTCCAAGGACACGAATATTCGCCTCAAACACACTGACATTTTGATTCTGCGCAAAAAGCCCTCCTCTCAAAACACGATTATCAAACTTGATATAGTCATGCGTCTGATATTCCAGATCCAAAACCCTTAGCCGTTCCACACTTCGTGCGAATTCGGTATGGTTCTTCATTAAAAGGAGCATATCCAAGGAATCAATGAGTGTCAAAGCTGGTAGTCTCACTAGATCGAATAAACCGCTTTTACAGGTGAGTGGTTTTAGTTCAGATCCGGGATATGCGTGGTACATATAGGAATCGTATGCGTGTTGGAACATTGATTTTACTTTCTGGATATTGGCGGATATCCGCGATGGTGGCATTGGTGGGAAGGATCCTGGGATGAAGGCTTGGAGGGTTTGCATGTTGGTGGTTTGGTTCAGGGGCAGTCCAGCACGGATTGCACCATCTGATTGTTGCATGAAATAGTCTTGGATGGTTTTCTTTTCCGAGTTTGTATCATGGTTTGTATCATGGTTTGTATCATTATTTGAAGTGGACGAAGCATTGGTATTGTTGTTGCTATCTGCAGGACTGTAGTGCTGCTTGATAGTTGCTTCAAAGAATTGCCTTCTTCGATTTCTAGAATCCAGGACAAACCTGGCCCTCTGTTCTGACTGATCCCGTTCATAGGCTCTCACAAAAATAGACGAAAAGATCATTGGATGACTGCTACTCGTAGCCGAGGTAGAAGAGCAATGGATATCATTGGGGTTAGGCGTTGTAGACAATGACGGGTTGTAATAGTTCACGCTTGTAGAGAAGCCATCATGTGACAGAAAAGCACATGTCATGACTAGAATCATCAACACTTTTACATGCCAATTGCTCACAGGCAGATGCTGCTCTCTCCATAGTTTTCTTGTATTATATATCATATCTTTAGAGGTGCAGCAGCTTCTCTATGAATAGAAGCCTTGCCGATACTTGAGACTGGTTCGTCCAACCTAGCATGCGTGGTAGTAATGATGGTACATAGACAAAACACAACACATAACGGTAGGATAGGAATTCATGTTCGTTCTTCGTTGGTGGTTCAGTTTCTCCCAAAGGACAGAACAAAGGCTATTATAGCCTTTTAATGGCTTGTTATTTATAAATAGCTTTCAAGGCCGACGCGCAGCGACGAAGAGTGAATTAATGATCATCATCTTCAATCTTCATCCCCAACAGCGAGCACCACCCTTTCAACTTGTCGTGTGTCATTGCTTCACAATTGATCCCTAACGTCTTTTCCTGCCTCCTAGATCAAAATTTTACAGCATAATATCAACCTGAATAAATGCTGCGCAGAAATCCAACTAGAATACCGTTGAAAAACGATGATATCGAGGAATACGAAGAAGTGAGTTATTGTCCTGCATACAACACCGGTACACCGTCCTCACTAACTTGGAGTTATATTTATGCATGAACATCAGATTGCTGATTCATTCCCCATTATTATTTTGCAACCCACGTTGACTGACTGACTTCTCTTTCTTGATCCATTTCTAAAAATCACGCAGATGCTTCGAGAAAAGAGAGATATGGAAAGTGGAGATGACCCTAATAAAACTGCGGATAGTTTTGCTTCCCAAAGGTCTACTACCGCGAAGAGAAAGAAAAATGCAGCAGAGCGAATTGGTTTGAAGGGCAAGCGCTGATTTTATTTTAGATGCGAGTTAAACGTATACGTACACGCAGTTCAGAGTTTCATACTGTATGATAGAGTGGTCTGTACGGTATCATACGTGTAGTCCCCAATCAACGAAATCATCAGTGTCAAAATCAATTTTGGAACAATTGAAATGGAAAGGGTGGCTTTGGAACATTTCAAGATGGAAGTAAAGACGACCAGAAGCATTTGGATATTCATGTTCTTCTAGAGACGATGTTGGCTGGCGAAGAATGCATTTGAGAGAAGCTATTGGCTACACTATACCTGCCATTTTCAATTTGCGACAGTTGCATGCTTGCGCATTTAATTTATATAGCTTTCATTCCAAAGTCAATCTTATATTCCAACGATGATCGATTCATTACAAATTGAAAATCCTACTATAGAAAAGAGGAAACATTTCGGGAGCGTTTTTCTTGGTGAGAGGTAAATGAGATATTGATTGTTTTACAGTACCTGCAATGAGTTGTGACAGCTAAAAGTTCAAAAGTAGAGGTTTCATGAAATTAGTTTTTTAGTTTTTGAAAGTTTTTCATTATATGCAACTATGTAATATACAATTGAATCTGCACCTTAAAAAGATGCAGAATCGTCGTGATCAGAGTCCAATCCGTAGAGCTGTACCGTAGAAGCAGACTTCCTGACGAAGCTGCTCTCCGAGTGCATGTTGATAGACTTGATACCAATATCTTTGGACACAGGCAAGGAGACAGTCTTGGCCTTCTTTGGCACAAAATCCACCGTCTTCTTTGCAGGTACGGGAGCGACTGATTCCACGGTAAAGTGGGCAGATGGACGATCGAAGTAACAACGAGCAGTAGCGGTTGCATCGGAAGTAACGACTCCAACTTCGGGATGCATGTAATCGACTGCAAGTCTTTTGAGAGCAGCTGCATCGGCCAATGCCATGGTGCGCTCATCTGCTTCCTCCACAGACTCCTGCTGATGAGCAGAAGGACGATCGAAGTAGGAGCGAGCAGTAGCGGTTGCATCGGAAGTAACGACTCCCACCTCGGGATGCATGTAATCGACTGCAAGTCTCTTGAGAGCAGCTGCGTCGGCCAATGCCATGGTGCGCTCTTCTGCTTCCTCCACAGACTCCTGCTGATGAGCAGAAGGACGATCGAAGTAACAACGAGCAG
>Ga0115005_10003042_pt1 | contig 13318 bp, 22 predicted proteins | sample ArcOceMetagenome_FD_87163 | JGI IMG/M metagenome (GOLD analysis project Ga0115005, IMG submission 87163) | Marine eukaryotic phytoplankton communities from Arctic Ocean - Arctic Ocean - Greenland ARC118M Metagenome | ecosystem: Environmental > Aquatic > Marine > Oceanic | place: Arctic Ocean... | reverse complement strand
TAAATGAGCTGCTTTTGGTCTATGACCTGTGGCGGCTTCTATTACTTGTTGCAGCTCTTTTGTATCTGCTAAAATTAAAAGCTGGCCTCTTTGACGAGTTACAGCTTTACGAGCTTCTGCATCTAGTTTTTTCAGCAGAGGCTTTGTGAATTTTCTGTCAAAAGCCTGTGTACTCATTTAAAAATTCTTATATAGATCCAAAACACGCTTAATATGGTCAGGAAACGCTACGTTGTTCTTCTGACTAGAGGAAGTGCTGTTTTGGATGCTTGCACCTTGTATAGTTTGACGACCTTTGTGCTCGTCTTTTACATAGTAGGTGATTAAATCAATAACTGCAAGCTGAAGGTCTAAAGGACATGCCGAGTAGCCTGCCTTGTACGTAACCTTAACGGCACCGGGACCCGTAGGCCATGTCTTTCTAGTGCCTGCGGTAGTTACTCGGTAAATGCCATCAGTTGTGGCGTCTGCGTAGTATTCCGTAGCCGGTACAGTTGTATATGCCTGACTAAAGTCTTTTCTTTCTTGAACAGAGGTTACAGATACTAGAGGGCTCTCTGTGAGCTGCACTAAGTTACTGGACCATTCAATACTAAACTCTTCTACTTTGTCGGATGAGTGGAAGTCAATTATTGAGTTTCCACAATAAGTTTTCACTAATTGACTTACGGCAGAGATTAAAGAAGAGATACGTGCATCTTCCTTTGTGCTCTGAATATTTTCAGAAATTTTGTATTCTTCTAATGTTATTAAGTTTGCCATAAGTCCATTACTAAAAACTTGAGGGGAGCGGACTCCCCTCTCGTTTGCTTTTTAGATTAAGCTACACAATCGATCTTAACTGCAGATCGGTTACCAGCTGAGTCTGCAACCAACTCTTCAAAGCCAAGGGCTTGTGAAGCGACGATTACGTTACGCTGATTACCAACTTCGTAGTCAGTCTCAACTGTAATACCACGTAGACGTGGGATAGCATAGTTGCGAGTATTAACTGCGAAAGCTGCTGGGATACCAGCGGTTTCAGCAGGGAAGCTGTCAGATACGATTACTGGAGAACCGAATACAGCTCCGATTTGACCAGTGATCTTAGTAGCCAGATCAGAACCTACGTCAGTGATATCCTGGAAGCCTGCATCTTCGATAAGCTCGAAGTAGCGTGCTTGAGATACAATGTAAGCAACGTCAGACGGGTTAATACCATACTTACCCATATCCTTACGAGCGCCCATAAGCATAGCAGCAGTAAGAGTAGCAGAGTTGCCAGCAGCAATTGAAGTTCCGCTAATATCAAGTAGAGCAGAAGTAGCAGTAGCATATCCGTCAAGACCAGTGATAGAACCAGAACCGTTAATGATAGCGTTATCAACAGCGCGTGCGTGAGCGCGGGCAACTGAATCAACAAGCATAGGCATCAAGTTAATGAGAACTTGCTCATCTACGTTGTTGTCCATGAAAGTCTGGCTGATCAAACGATAAGCATTCAAAATTACCTGCTCAGGCTGGAAGGTGTTAGCAGCATTGTTAGCAGTGTTAATTGAGTGCAAGTTACCAGCAGAAGCAGCTCCAGTTTGGAAAGTAGCAGCTGATACATCAGGCTGGATTGGCAATACAGTAGCAGCGCCATTCACCTGAATCTCACGGAACAGACCAGCTGTACGCAAGTTTAAAGTAACTTCTTTTTCGATTTGACGAGCAACTTCTTGATCGATGTCAGCGGCTTGGTCAGTATATACAACACCAGCTTTTTCAAATACGTCACGGCCGAAATCAGTACCAGTGATACCTTTACCAGTCATAGTACCTAACAAGCTTGCGTGCATGAACTCACGGCCCCACTTAGATACGTCGCCTTTTGCGCGACCATCGGTGCCGAAAGTACGCTTGCTGTTACGCATAGCTTCGATTTCGGTGTTCTTCTCTTCTAGTTGAGACTTGAAAGAGTTAAGGACTTCGTCCATTTTAGCGTCTTTCTCGCCTAACTTGGCTTCGATGTCAGCCATTAGTGCTTCAACGCCAGTCTGAATTCCAGTCTTGACTTTGATGTCTTGTGCTTCAATAAATGAAGCTTGGTCAGCTGCTGCTTTAACTTCTGCTTGTTCAGCTGCTTTTTGCTCGGCTTGCTTCATAGCAATCTTAGCAGCTGTATCTTCAGCCACCTTCTTTGCAAAAGCTTCCAAGTCGATGTTTTGATTATCCATCTTGATCTCCTGATCTGCGGATTTAATTTCCGCGCTTTGAGGTGTGTCACTAGCTATTCCCGAAGTAATAACTTCATCCTTAGCCAGAGACTGACCTGCTAGATCTACACGATTTGTGAAAGTTTTTTTGAATTCTTCGTACTCATCAGATGAGTCAAAAGACTTCGCGAGCGAAAAAGTAGCTGACTGATTACAGGGTACAGATACAACTGATACCTCGAATAATTCAGCGTCCTTAATCATTAGTCCGTCGGTTTCCTTAATATAATCAGCATCCTTGACTCGGAAACCTACGGAAAAGGCCCCAAGAACACCGTCTTTTACTAGTTCTGCAACATTAGCAGGTGCTGACTTGCTAATCTTACATTCTAACTCCAAACCATTTGGTCCAGCTTTCAGACCTGTGGCTCGGCCAATTGGCTTGTCATAATCATGATTAAACAAGATAATTGGATTTTTTTCAAAGTTCTTTAGTCCACCTTTCTGCCAAGCTTCTACTGAGATGGAGTCACCCGCGCGATCAAAATCAGCTGTACTTGCCATTCCACGAATCATCACAGAACCATCATCCTGTGCTTGAGTCTTGAAAGTAGACGTAAGATTAAAGATTTTATTCATATCTTAATCCTTTTTTACTGCTGGTTTAATAGCAGGCTTGACCGCCGCCTTAGGTGCTGGCTTTGGTGCTGGAGCAGGGACAGGCTTAGCTGCCTCTACTTTTTTCTTCTCGATAGTTGATAGTAAATCAGGGTGTGCCCTTTTCATCATATCAATAGCTCGTGAATAACTTCTTCCTACATTACGAATACTGGATAAAAGCATAGGCTTGTCAGTCTGCTCGATGTATTCGGCTTGTGTTAAAATCGCACCTTTTTCAGCAAAGTACATTGCTAAGTCACGACATAATTTAATTCTTTGTGGTCTATTCGCCATCTTCGTCTGTTTCCTCTGGTCTTCCGCCTTCTGACGGGTTAGCTGCTGAGCCTGCAATATTTGCCGGTACTCTGATTTCTGCGGTACCTTCCATCTCTGGGAAGCCTAGTTTCTCTCTAGCTTCTGCGGCAGTAATAATACCACCGTTTACTAGTGAAGTATAGTAAGCAGACGCATCGCGTAGCTCAGGCTGTAGAGCAGGTATGTCAGTAATATCTTCTTTTAACTCAAAGCCAAAATATCTTTCGAGTGCAAAATTCATTTTTCGAACGATAGGAAGTATAGTCTCTAAATAGTACATTCGCATATTTGGGCGAATGTTGGCGTTGTTGCCAGAGTCAAGCATAATTGGAGGCACTCCAAGCGCCTTCAATATTATCTTTTCGTTATCGGCTATACTATTTTGAAAATCAAGATCTTTAAAATTTACATTTGAGATCGAATCTACTTCAATTCCACCGTCCAAAATGAGGGGCCTACGACCGCCTGCTTCTGGTTGATATCGTGACTGCCACGACACCATCATACGTTCTTTAATCTTTTCAGAAAGTGTGTTTGGTGACTTGAGTACTAATCCAGGAACTGCACCGTTCTTAAAGAAGTTATCTTGGAACTTACGCATTTTCATCATAAGTTGCATAGTGCGTAGAGCAGGACTCAAACGCGGAACACCTCGATAAATTGAGTGAAAGGAGTTCTCTTTAATATGTATAATTTCGCTAGGCTTATAGTTTACTTTCTCATTGTAAGTGAACTTTTCAATGTAAGTATCTGTGCTAGAGTGTATAACCATTTTATCGGAAGGAAGGTGGTACAAATGTGCACCATCATAGTATATAAAGATATTACCGTCTAGTATGAAGTCGGTGATAAGATTGCGTTTAAATGTATTAATGTCCTGAAAAGGATTAGGCTCTTGGTTTAAAAGCAAATCAACTTTGGCTCTCTTAATACCTTTAATGATGCTATTGCCCTTATGCTGTCCACCAATTAGGGTAGGTATCTCAGCCGCATCATCTACAATAATATTTACTGCACGGTTTACAACTTCTAACTCTTCATAAGCTCTCTCGTATGAGAAAGTGGGTTCACGGGAGTTTTGGATTTCATTGCCGTAGTACTGCTGCGCAGGATTTAGCTTTTCCTCCACTTCAACGTGTTTTTTCTCGAAAGGGTTATACCAAGCCATGTTTTTCTCTTTGAATCTCTACCCAGCGCATCTGTTTCTTTGCAGTCCCTAGCGCAGGGTCTTTCCCGTAAATTGAGTGAAGTTTTAAATGATGTGTATGACATAATGTTGCTGTGTAGTCATATAGCTCATCATGATGTTCTTCTATAAAGTCATCCCGAAGAGATTGAATGTACTCGGGATTGTGTTTGTTTTTTAGTAGCCACTGATTTAGCAAGGGAGTTAAACTGTAGAAGTGGTGAAAATCGAGCTGTTCGGTTTCACCACAAATCTCGCAAGAGTCTCCCTTTGCATACTTGGACTTTGCCTTATCTCGTACATACTTTACATAGTCACGTTTTAACTTAGGCATTTTCCATTGGTTCCTGATTTTTCATTAGAAGAATTATATCGAGTTTAAGGTGTCTTGTCAACCACTATTTTTGAGTAGGTATCGCTAGAAGGATACTTGCGAGGTTTGAAATGAGTAGAGTGCGTATCTTAAACCATCTGCCATGTGAGAAGCCATGTTGTGTTTCGGCTTTTCCCTTATTAGATTAGGGTTTGGATCCCACTGATAAGAATCTAGGCACTTCAAAGATTCCTTGCATTCCTGATCTACAAAAAGTTTATCATTATCAATAATTCCTGCAACGTGTCCTATGCCGTCAATAACAGACTTCTTAGCGTTAATACTACTAATATCATAGTTCTGTGCAAGATCAAATCGAGTCTGCTGTGCCGCCGAGTCAATGTAGATAAAGTCGATATCCCATCGTTGAATTAATTTTTGTATCTCTACTGCATGCTGCTCAGTAGTGCGCTCATTATTGAAATATTCGTCTACCAGATAGTATTTATCTTCATCCCAGTCATACGCAATTACACAGAATGCGGTAGGATCTTTGAAACCTACGTCTAACCCCGCAAAGACATCCATCTTACGAGTATCAAACTGAGACAAGTCTTTAACCTGTGTTTCAAAGTTAAACTTCCATATCTGTCCTTCATAAGTATTAAAGTCAGCTTCGTACTCTTGCTTAAACTCAGCTTCTGACATAGACTTACGCGCTTCTGAAATATCGGACTCAGACATACGAGGGTTATCTCTATAAGTTGCTCTTATTGATGCCCATTCTGGAAAGTCGTCAGAAAAGCCTCTGTAGAAAAACTCAGAGAACCAGTTATTGCGACCCCGTGGAGTGGAGATAAAGATTGCTTTAGAATTAGGTTTGTCTAGTGTGGGTCGAAGTGCTACGTTGAAAGCATCCTTACCGTCTGCAAGTGCGGCTTCGTCAAATATAATAAGATCATATGATCTACCTACACAAGAGTCGACCTGATTAACAGAACCCATACGTACAGTAGAGCCATTAGATATTTCGATAACTTTATCTTTTGCATTGTCTTTAGTAACTTCTAGATCGAAATGCTTAATCAGATTCCTTTGAAGGTCAAAGGAGATCTGAGACAAGGCATAGTTAGGAGACATAATCAAGATATTAGAGCCAGGTACCAAAGACACGAGCTGTCCAATGATGTTGGCTATGTATGTCTTGCCCTGCCGCCTAGAAACGGCAGCAGACACAAAACGATACTTTGGGTTATTAATCGCATTGATAATTGCTATCTGCGAAGGTAACGGAGTGACATTCAATAGCTCCATATAAGGTGCTATTGGAAGTTTAAGGAATCTTGCCTCAGATCCTATTTCAACTATTTCATCAGAGATAATATCTCTTCTGCTTATTTCTACTGCCATGTTCTAGTCTTCTTTTTTAATTAGTGTCCAGATGCCGTACCCTAAACCTACCCAGGCTAACATCTTTGCCAGTCCGCCGAATAGTATTACAGAACCACAGACTGCTATTAACATTGCACCATCCCAAGATGTGCGTTCTTTCATTGCTGCTTTAATCCATTTCACACTGAGTACCTCTCTTCTTGTGTCCGTTCCAGGCTACAAAACCTGCTAAGCGCAGTGTCCAGTATGCTAGATAGTTGAGTACTTTGAAACCGTTTACTTCAATACAAATGTCTCGGAAGAGTCCGTCCATATGCTTCTGATCATGGTGGCCAATAGTAGTTCCATCTAATCTCATAAGAGTAGCATACTTGTAACCGTAGTCGTGAACTAAGCCGCCCATAAGTAGTACTCCTACAGGGGACAAGAAGGTAGCAAGGAATTTAGGAACTGATGCTCCATCAAATTCGAAACCTGCTGGTATCTTGTAATCTTCTCCATTGAGACTGTATTTAAAGTCTTGTTCAATCTTCCACTTACGAGAACTTAGCAACCACATAAGAATGCCTTTCCAAAATCCTTTACCTTTTGTCTTAATTGGTAAGGGAGACATAACTGGCATAAACTTATATTTAAAATTTATAGGTTTATCTGTATCTTTGTCAAACTTATTTACTACAAAACCTGCAAGTACCAGTACTGCGAGTACTGTCCACTGCCAAAAGGTCATTGCTAAATCAAGTAACATTTCCATTATTTCTTTCCTCCTACTGCTTCTTTGGCATAAAATGCCGCTACAATTGCGGCTACCGATACGAAGTAAGTAGGTGCCATTGATCCTAGAGTTTTCTGTGCTTCGTCTAAACCTGCAAGACTAGCTAGTACTACTGCGAAAGGGTATAGTAACATTCCGGCTAAAGCGAACCATGCCATGTTACGTTGTGCATCTCGCATTGCATCTGCGTCTTCTAACTCTTTGCGCTTTGCTTCGAGATACATCTGTTGTTCGGCTTCGGATACTTTTCCGTCACCATTAGTGTCTGCAGGATGAAATTCTTTTTCTACCATTTTGCTTTGTCCGCCCAATATGCTGCGGACATCTTGCCTTTAGCTATATTCTTAGCGTGTCGAGCTTTGAAACTCTTACGCTTTGCCTTCATTGCCGCAGATTCTCCGGCCTTAGGCTTCCCTGCCGTTTTAGCTCCTTGCTGACCGAAACGAATTGTTTTAACTTTCGTGCCAACTTTAGCTACAACGATGTGTGACTTTTTAGAGTGCCCTGGAGTACGTTTTGGCTTATTATAACCTGAAACGCCTGCCCGTTTTAACCTTGAGTCCTTTTTTTTCGCTTTTCGCTTTGCTGGCATAAAACTACTCCTTACCTTTACCTGTGTCCACTGCGCCTCTTACATCTGCGCCTGCGGCTACTGCGATATCTGCTACTCCATCTCCGACTGCTCCGAGAGTGGTGTTGATGATGCCTTGAGTGCCATCAATGGCAGCATTCATCGTTCCACAAGCTGAGAGTAAAAGTAATGCAGATACTAGAATTAAATATTTCATTAGCTTCTCCTTTTGCTTTTTCCGAGTGTGGTTTCCTTCCCACTAGTGCGGTACGTACCTCTTGATACGCAGAACCTCATCCTTGTTACTCTATGAAGTCTTCTCTCGATAAATCAAGAGTTTCTTCGTTCAAGCACTCGCAAGGATCACAATCGCAATCTTCGCACTCGCACTCGATGCCGGAGGCTTCTTTAGCCTCTTGTTCAGTGGCGAACTTACTAATTTTTCCATTAACATCCGTAAGTACCCACCTTCCTCGTTTCTCTACAATTTCCATTCTACTTGCCTCCCTTTTTCTTTTTCGGCTTTTTCTTTTTAGGCCGGCCTACTGTAGATCCATATGTTCCTTTACCTTTTGGCATAATACTTTCCTTATCCGAGGGTGTTTAGTAGAGTAACTAACACGCCTGCTAGGAACAAAATTACTGTTCCGCCCATTGCCATCATACGGGACTCTATACGCATGAGTCCTTTTTCAACGTCTGTTAAACGTTGAAAACAAGTTTTCCAACGCTCTTCGCATTGTGTCTCGTGAGTAGCTTGCTCCATTTCTAGTCGAGATACTTTAGGAAGTACCGCTCTGAACTGGTGCAGGTCTCTTTCGCCCCATTGATCGTTATTCTGTTCCATTAAGTAGTTTATCCATAAGCTTACCATAATTCCCCTGACCAAAAGGAACAGACTCATTAATCTGTACGTTTGTCTGGTTCTTGATATTGCTTCCTTCGGCTTTGAGGAGATCGGCTTGTGCCTTAATCTCATCAATACGCATTTTATGTGCCATCTGTAATAGATCGGCCAAGTCTTTGCTAGAGTATACACCAGACTCCTGGGCTTCTTCTAGTTTTGACGCGATCATCTCGTCTAATAGGGCTCCGATGTTGTTCTTGTTACGGTAGCCCATATCTAAGTACACTGTATCAATATACTTCTTTACTTCACGTTTATTTAGTACATCTACTACTTGTTGTTCAGATACTTGCAGGTACTCACATACGCCGCGTATATTCCCGTACTGTAGATAACTATTCGCTATCTCCAGTCCTTCTGGAGAAATTGTGGTTAGTTCTTTTGTCATGGTTCAAATTATACTCAAATAGTAGTAGGTTGTCAAGAAGTTTTTTTCTCAGGTCTAGTCAGCTAGCGGGTTATCGAGTGCTCGCTGCAGTTTCTTTGTTAGACGTTCTTCTAGTTCTTTCATGTCGCGATCCGAGTCTGACTTTAAAGCGTCACGTTTTGTTTCGAATCGGTCATTTGCATTATCAATCATTAGTCTTACTTTTTCTTCAGATTCCCGCACTTTATCTTCTACGCGGTCTGCTTGTTTTTCGATAGAGATAATATCATCTCGTAGTCCGGATTTGATGTCTCGAGTGTATTCGATTGCTTCATCGAGCTTAGTCTCTATAACATTGTTGCGGGCCTCAATAGCACCTACATCTATGTTTTGGACAATTTCTTTCATATCCATGTAATCACTGTAGAATTCAAAACCGGCCCACGCTGTACCGCCAAGAGTAGATAGTGCAGTAAGCAGTACCATCATCTTGCCGCCTTTGAAGGTCATTCCTCCAATTTCAAACTCTGCCATTACTAGTCCTCGTTTTCAGCAAACTTTAAGTTACGCAGGTTTGCTATCTCTTGCTTTAACTTGAATACTTCCATTCTCTTCTTCTCAAGTTCTAGCTGGTATAAGGTATTACAATTAATTCTTTCTTTAGGAGCACCTATAGGTATGTTAATACGCGCATAGACACCTATATCGTTTGTTCTTACGGAAGGCTGTGTAAAGTCCTGGGGAGTACTGGAGTAAGGGTTATTACCATATCCGTTGTCTATAAAGCCTACAACTCCGAACTCGACATTAGTAGAGGAGCCAATAGCATTCTGACAGTCTACTGTTCCTGAACGTATTCTGTCGGACGCATAGCTTTGAGGACTACTAGGGAGATTGAGGTTTAGGGAGCTGGAATCTGCTCGACCTACCCCTGTCCACAGAAGCAGTGCTATCATTAGTATGTATTTCATTACGTCTCACTTTTTAATTTTTGAACAGATTCTCGATGCGACTATGGAGGTGCTTTTTACACTCTGTAGTATTTTTGATCTAGAACATATATACATTGTTCGTAACGTATCTTGGTCGCGAATGTATACGTTTACATATTTTCTTTCTTGGTACGCTATAGGAATAATCTTATTTTCGCTGGCAAACTTTATCTTGTTCCAGTCTTTGTCGAAGACGCCTAGAGAGTAGTATTCTATTTCTTTTCTTGTATTGAACAGTAGCATTTCTGCTTTCGATACTCCAGACATATGAGATGCCGTGAGTTTCGGATAAGTAGGAGTAAATTGATGGGCACTTGCGTACCCACCGATTAGTACTAAAATCAATACGAATAACTTCATTATTGTGCTACGCACTCCGCAGTGATAAAGGCAGTATAGTTACCCGCCGGTAATGCTTTGTCGTAGCCATACTCAGCTATAGAAGATACGTTAAACCATACACTACCTGCTACAGACAGATCGAACTCTGTGCTGTTGTTGTATATGACTTTGCCAGTTTCAAAAGCTGACATGCTAGCATCGGAAGTCTGGCCTACAGTAGTAGCTCCGGACCAATTTACTACATCAGGTAACTCAGGAGAGTTAGAAAAGGAATTTGGAGTAGTAATTACAGCTTTGTATGCAGAAGCAGTAATAATGTCGTAACGAATAATCGGAACTACACCGCCGTCTGCTGCGGTAGTACTTAGCTTATCAGCTGTTGGGTTACCGTACACTCCGTCTGTGTCTGTCATTATGACGCACTTAGATTCAACAGTGCCGTTAATGGGGATAGTTGCCCCTGCTCCTAATGTCACAGCAAGTGTGGGGATTAAGAGTAATAGTTTATTTAGTTTCATAGTTATTAGTTCCTAGTGCGTAAGCACCCTTTGATAATTAATTATCGTATTGATTTGCTACCATCTCTTCATGCTTCTTCTGCTGGGCGAACCCTAGCCTCCTTGCTTTCTTGTTTTTAGGTATAGTACTATCAGGGATCATTGGCATATCCTTATAAACCCCTCCGTTAAGAGCACCAGTATAAGAAACTGGTATGTAGTTCATTGCAAACAGTGCTGTCTCTTGGGATGCTGCTTGACCATCCATTGCGCTTCGGTTTATACCTCCGAGGAGTTCTTCTAAGTCCATCTTTACCTTTTTGGTACGCATTTTTCGTTCGTACGCTTCCTCTTCATCCAGCTTCGCCTGCTTTTCAAGTTCTGCTAAAACATACTCATCTTGTAACGGATCATTAAACTCTACTACAGGAATCATGCTTGGATCAAAAGGTATTTGATACTCGGGACAGCTCGGATCACTTTGAGGATCGTAGCAAGGATCATATTGATAAGTATAGATTACGGAAGGATCTGTTACACTTCCTGTACCTTCTACTTCAATAGAACCTGCGCCCCATCTTTCTAAAGGTATGCCACCTGTAGCAACTACCTTATAGATCTTGTTTCCTGCAAGTCCTGACCAATCATCAGTCTCTCGAAAGATATAGCCATCACCTTGAGCATCTTTGTTCTGTACGTGGACAAGCATATCATCTTCGATATTCTTTACTGCTGTATACCTATACACAACGTTTCCAATAGTAAGACCAGCTTGCTGTGGAATAATGTTCTGCATTGCCCAGTCATAGGCAGTAGTTTTACCCTGCCCGTAAATAATCTCAGAGCAAGAGTAAGAGGAGTAGGCTAGCAACACCGCCAAGAGCGTAAGCTGTCTCTTTTGTCTTATCATCCATTTTATCCTTTTCTTCGTCACTTTCTGGAAGCTCATTCACTTCGAGACTTTCCCAACCCGCTTTTGCTTCAGCTCCGATCAACCCATCGTAAGGACAAGGTGTACCAGCCATCATCATTGCATCAAATACACGTTTGTCCTGACACATTACCGAAACCGCTGCTACCTTCATGCCCATATCGTAAAGAGTCTTTGCATTCTTTAACTTCTCGCAATTCATGTCTCTTGTAGTAGTTCCCATGGATATACCAAGGATTTGGGTCTGTACTGCACCCGCAACTCCTACCGTACAAAGATCAGAGTTTGATATGTTCATTGTCGGTGTTATAGCCGACGGAGGTGGCGACTTCAATGTAGTAGTCGAAGTACTATTAATATCACTAGTAGTGGTACTATCAGTAACAATTGTGTCAGTGTTTGTTGTATCATCCTGTGCATGTAAAGAGCCGGATAATACAAGCGCTAAAATAAGTAATAATCTGTTCATGTAAAGCCTATTGAGATAAGTTATGGTTTCCATATTTATTTTTACATTATACTAGGAAAGCAAAATAATGTCAAGAACTTTTTTTCCACCCTCAACGAAAAAACGGCTAGACACTAATGTCTATAAGTGTGCCTAACCGCGTGTGCCTGTACCCGTATTTATATCTAAGGTATCTTCCGTAGTTTCTCATTTCCAGCTATATTTGATCTCGCTTTTTAGGCCGTGTTTTTTGAAGTTATCTTCCGTGGTCAATTTACCTTTAAAGGTGAAGTTTCCTTTCTTATGCTTCCAACCGGCTTCGGCTGATTTATATCCACTTTCAAAATAATAATTTTTTCCAACGTCTACTCCAAAGTGCAAAGATGAGGAGTCTTTATCGTAGGGGCCTCCAAACTCTGTAAATTTGTGATTGATTGTGTGAAGTACGTAGGGGGTGAGCTCAACCGCTTGGGCTGCGAAAGGTGAAAGAAGTAATACAATTGTGAACAATTTCAATAGGTTCTCCTGTGGGCTTGGTAGTTAGTTTAATCCGAATATTATACTTGGATTTGGGGAAATTGTCAAGGATTTTTTGAGTATACACCCTTTTGATTTATGGTAATATCTTAAAGTCGTACGCGGAGGGGAGCCCGGGCGGTCTGCTTATAACCAGGTCGTCTAACCGCCCCGGTTTATATGCTTTTTTATTCTAAGCAAAGGGGTTGACTCATTCGCTGAACGTGGTATAATATCACCTCATTAGACAGATAAGGCAAGCAACATGAAACAATTTATTGATTATTTATTTCTCGCGGTTTTTACAATCGCTATGGTTATTTCTGGAATCATTGCTTGCACTTGCCTGATTTTAATGCTATAATCTAACCTCATTAACTTACTACGGAAACAAAAATTATGACAGATATTAACTACACTCCTGAAATGGTCGCAACTATTAAAGCGGCTCAACCTCTCGACCTTGCTAAAGCTAAGGCATTAGGCGCGGCACTAGATCGCGGCTATCGTTCAATCATTGCTAAGGCCAAGCGTGAGGGCTTCGACTATATCAGCAAGCCCGCACCCGCCAAGAAAAAAGCGGCTCCTAATAAGGCCGATATGGTCGCGGCTATTATGGCGGCCACTGGTGCTGATAATCTGGACGGCCTAGAAAAGGCGACTGGATCGGCTCTTAATAACTTACTTTCCTCGCTTGCATAACTAGGATAAGCCCTGTATACTCAGGGCTTAACCACTGGAGAAATATATGAATACTACCACTGCTACTGCTATCGGATACGTTGGAGCCATATTAATGGCACTGTTTTCTTTTACTATGCTACCGGCCATTGCTATCCTCGGCCTTGCATTGTTGACTGTCCAAATGGTTTACGCTAGAATCTGGAATCTGGTTATCCTTAACCTCGTATCAATAGGCGGATTTGCCG
>Ga0115005_10003040_pt1 | contig 13321 bp, 9 predicted proteins | sample ArcOceMetagenome_FD_87163 | JGI IMG/M metagenome (GOLD analysis project Ga0115005, IMG submission 87163) | Marine eukaryotic phytoplankton communities from Arctic Ocean - Arctic Ocean - Greenland ARC118M Metagenome | ecosystem: Environmental > Aquatic > Marine > Oceanic | place: Arctic Ocean... | reverse complement strand
GATTTAGCCGAGAATGTCAAGTTGCACCGTTCGAATGGGCAGCAAGTGAAGAGATATTCAGAAGCAGAGGTGAAGGATCGTGCTAATCATCATTTGTTTGCACAGAGAGCCTTGGAGTGGATTCAAGTAACGGAATTTGACACCACAAAGGAGTGTATTGACAGATTGAGAAAAGATGGATACGACATTTGGTCTACTGATTTGAGTCAAGTCGCCGTTACTCTTGATGCAGAAGGTTTGAGAGATGAAAATTCTGACGGAGGAAACCTAATTCCAGAGAAACTCGCAATAGTGTTTGGAACGGAGGCTGTTGGCTGTTCTACTGAGATCTTGGAGGCATCTGACAAACGCGTTTATCTTCCATTGCGTGGGTTTGCCGATTCATTGAATCTTAGTGTGGCCACTGCACTAGTGGTACATCACCTCTTTCTCTTGGACCCAACACTAATTGGAGCAATGCCAGAACAAGAAAAACTTGCTATGAGAAGAACGTGGTATACGAAGCTAGCCACTCAACGCATTTTATCCAAAAGCGACAAGCAGAAAAGGAAGAGGCTGTCTGGACTCATCAAGCATTTGGAAGGGCTCGAACACAGGCAAAAGTATCCAGATTCTAGTGCCTTTCCAATGACATCAGAGCAACTGACAAAACTTGCAAAGCTACCAGGAGTGAGAGAAGAGTTGAAACAATTCGAAGAGGCTGTAAATGCCAAGGCGCTGAGCGCTGTGGAAGATCTCGTTACCAATCCTCCAGACATTGTGTCAGATATGAGACGTCATGATGGTGAGTTTTTTTAGAAGCATATCACATTTCACGTCTTGAACAATTGAATCCAATCCAATCTCTCACAACATTACACCTTAAAATTCCACAATATTCACAACCCAGAACATCGCATCACTTACACAGGGAAAAATATGAAAAAACAGGGCGGATGGGATAACATGCCGGCAACAGCGTACGTGAGGACAGAGGCAGATACTGCGTCCTTTTTCCGTGATCGCGTCAAGGACACGTCCGAAGAGAAGTGAGAGTAACGGTTGATGAAAAAGTTGGAAGAGACCAAAAAGCTGTACACGTACTTACCGGTAGATGAATTAAAAATATAATTGTTTTTGGTGCGGACGCAGTGCTAGCTCTACTGTAGAGGCCAAGGAAATGAATTTACGTAGACCTAGATCTAAAAATCGTTTCATTTCATTTCAGAGTGGTCAAAACCTGTGACGGTTAAAAAACAAGTTCAAAGTGAAGACAAACAAAATAATAAAACAGAGAACAACTCCCCTTCTTGCACAACAGAACAATCATCAATCAAGCAATCAACAACCAACAACAACAAACCTCCTTATTCTTCTTCATTCCATTTTGAATTCGTATCTAATTCTAGCAATCATCTCCCGCCTTCAAGATGCCACCATCTTCATCGTCACAGTCAACGATTTGTCCATGCCATACACTTCTTCAATCCTCTCCACAAACAACCTCTAGAACCGGATTCTGCAACACATGCATAAATGCCCTCCTCGCCTCCAAAATTGCTCAGCACAACGCCGCTCTCGAACAACGCAACATTAAACGCGATCAGTGTGCACAAACACTCACACAATTGCGTTCCAACGGTCTCAGTCGCCATTACCAATCTCATGATCAACATCAACATCAACATCAACCTTCGCCTCGACATCAAATTGAGAGCTACCAGGATCAGATCCGCACCCTATCCTCCAACATTGACAAAATGAGGGACGAATGCGGGAGGAAATCAGTATCCCTCGCATCCTTTTCCGTTATCCAATCCAATCGTGCATTGGACTTGGATCAGAAGCGTCGGACAGTGATGCAGTTGAGGTCCCATTTGGATCTGCTTCGATCTTCGGTTCTCATGGGAGATACTGAGTTGGGACACGAGAATTTGGACGGGGTTGACGGTGAAGGTGACGGTGACGGCGATGGTGAGAATACGGAAGATAATGTAGCAAATAGAAAGGGAGCAGACGGGAATCTAGCATCGACGATTCAGAGATATGTGGAACAGGTCAAGCGAAGAAGATTTCAACTTGTCCTAGAAACATTCGAGATGCATCGGATGGACGTCGGCCACGAACATAAGTCTCTATCTGTGAAAGATCTACTAGTAGGGCTGGACGACGACAACAACAACAGTGACAATAATGACAATCGACACGAACGACAGCAGCAATATAAACACAATGATCAAAAGAAACAGCAGGACGCGCGGTTTCAAAAACTAGTGCGGCAGAGAATTCCCTCGGGGATTGGCAAGATTGGTGGTTTACCTCTGCCCCATCGCGGACCATCAGTTTATAATAAGTTACTCCCGACGAATGTTCTGACCTCCTCAATCAGGCTCATTGCAAGTCTTACCAATTTACTTGCGAGGTGCTTGTCTATTGAATTGCCGCATCCTATCGTATTATGTCCCATGGCTAGTACAAATATAAATACGAATAGCGGGAGCGTCGGTGTTGCAAGTGGACGCGGGAGATATGGGGTGAGGCATGAGCAGCTGTGGCTGAGGGATCAGACGGCGGATATTGTAGAGTGTATTGGGGATACCTCGAAAAAGGATGAGGATCAAGGTCTCACGCTAATGAAAGATTTGGAACGTCTTGATAACAATGAAGACCCTGATGATTGCAAAACTATCGGAGAAGATGATATTGTCGATAACAACGGTACTGGTGCTTCTGGCAGTGCTGGCGGTAGAGACCATGGACATACTGCACTAAACAAGGCATCGATGGGCATGTCGGGCATGTCTACAAGTTCCCTTAGATCAATTGTTGGATCCTCGTCCAATTTACTCAGCCGCGCGTTTGATAAAATGAAGGGCCACCACAATCATCACGATAGCGGTGATAAGGCACCTACCATTGCTACACCACCCCAGGTTCCCATGGATCAAGATTCTGTTTCCCTCCGATTGAAGTACGCAACACACGCCATCATTTATGAAAGCAATTCTCGAAAGAATGGGAGTGTCGTAAAGTATGAGCTCAGGCCGCCATCGTCGACGAATGATCTTGAGGTTCAGCGACAAGAGGAGGAACATTTCACGATTGGGCTCCAGCTTTTGCAGAATGATATTATTGCGCTTAGTATTCAAGCGGGCGTTCCCGTTCAGATGTTATGGCCTGCGGAGGCTATGTTACTGAATTTGAATTCTTTAAAGTTGTATGTTATGGATTTGCTGAGAGAACCGCATTTGTGAGCGATCGTTATTTATGGAAAGGATTGCATCTCTTAAAGAGGCATACGAGTTCACGCAAACTTCATCAGACTTACTGTATATTATACGCAAACTTAATCAGACTTACTGTATATTATGTCAAATATTTTGGACCCCTGTCACAATTATTTTCTATGGATTTTTGTATTTGGAAATGAAATTGGAGGAATCTCGGACGATTCTATTCTAGAGGAGAGAGATCCACTACAATCAGCAACGAGTATAACCTAAAATTTGGTCTACGGTGCAAAATATTTTCAAATGTACGCAACAGTCGTTTTATGGATTAACAACTGCAACTTTTCCATGTTCTTTCATTAATTTGTCAAGATCGTCCTTAAATGCATCCACGCCCACCGGCAATTCCCTCAGCCTGGCAATCTTTGCCTTGATGATTTCATGCTCCTTTGTCAATTGCAAATGCTTGGCATACTGAAACTCCATTTCAGCAGTAGCATCCGACCGTCGAGCCAGCGCCTGAGCCAATGCCGACGGTTGAGCTGCTGGGGGTGAAGGTGGGACGATATTTAATGTTTCTTCTTCTCTTTGAGGAGGTGGTGTAGCATCACGTTTTGAGGGGTTTGTTAGGTGTGTGCTACTTGCATTCATATGGGAATTTGTATTTGTATCTTGCGAATGAAAGTGACCATGATTGTGGCCGTCGTTGGCCTCATTCGAAGCTTGTCTCGAATGATATTCAGGAGACATTCCAGGACCGGGACCGGGACCGGGACGAGAACTATAATGCTCTCCTGCCGATGATCGGTTGTTATTGTACCCCCTGCCACCTATATTCATATTCATATTCACATCCATTCCTCTCCCACGCCCACCACGACCGCCGCCACCAGGGCCACCGCCGAATCGATCAAAATGCGCCATATTACTATATCTCCCACCTTGCCTCCCGTAAGCCCCTCGTCCTCTCCCCATATTACCAAACGGCCGATGCCCTCTCCCAAAGGGTGGACCATGACCCTGTCCATGTGAGTGCGACGGCATACCCCTCCCACTACTACCACTACCACCCTGCGGTATTTTTCTCCCAAATTGATCTTTATTATCTCCTCCATCAAAATCACCATTAACTCCTCCGCTTCCACCAATATTTGGATGGTTGTCCCCGCCCATATTCCGATCGGTCGGAAATTCATACGATGAATGGTGCGAGTGTAAGAAAGGATCGCCGCGGCCACCACTTCTGCCCCTTCCTCTCCCCCCTCTGCCCCTTCCAAAATCATTTCCTCCAGGTCCTGGACCTCCAGGAGGGTGCATAAAGTTTCTCCGTGGTGAACCAGAATTATTCAAATTGTCATGATGGTTCATGGATGATCCTGGACCAGAACCAGGACCTGGGCCAGGTCCTATGCTGCCCGAATGCGAACTTGTTCCGAGTGATTCATACGATCGCATTCTCTTAGTATTATTCGGTCCTGCTCCCACTCCCACTCCCGCCATTCGATTACCATTGCTATTGTCATTCCCCTCATCGACTGATTGTGACATGGATTCATAAGTGGGTAAACTTCTCTTGAAGATATCACCATCGTTTCCTTTTATTCCTGTTCCTGATCCCGGTCCTGATCCCGATCCAGGGGGTCCTTGTCCGATAACCGCTGCTGGTGTTTTTTCCAACGATGTACGTGGGGCGGGCTCCTCCTTGGAATTCATATTATTCACATTCACATGTTGATTGACATTTTCATTTGAATTTACATTCGTATTCGTGTCGGCTTCGCTGACGGACCCCGAGACGGAGCCTGACATTGAGCCTGAGACAGGATTTGGAGCAGATCCTGATCCTAGACCGGATCGATGATTGTTTTGATAATAGCTAGTATCCCTATTCGAAGCAGTGGAGGACAATCCCCTCCCACCACTACCACCACCAGGTCCGCCGTGATTTATGGGATCCCCATCCATTCCTCTCCCACCACCACGGAACCCCCGACCTCTACCTCGATAAAAGCCTCTTCCTCCTCCGCCTCTTGGTCCAGGTCCATCGTAGAATCTCCCACCGCCACCTCTTTGCTGGAAGGGATGCCCATGTGGACCACTGTTATGATGATTTTGATTAGGTCCAGGTCCGGGTCCGGGTTCCGGGCCTCGACCGGGACCATTATTATCATAATACCCATGCCCATGTCTTCCACCGCCTCCTCTCCCTCTGCCTAAATTGCGGCCTGGGCCATGATGACTGTTATTGTGTCCGGGTGGTCCTCTCCCTCTTCCATTTGGAAATCGTCCTCCGCCTCGGTAGTGACGCCCGCCTCCTTCATATCTTCCCCCGTGTCCGTGGTCTCTTTCACTGTGACGAAGGAAGGATATTAGTATGATAGTTGATGCATGGATTGAAGTGAGTAAACGTGAGTAAAGAACGAATATCATACTGAGTACAAAGCCTACTCGAAAGAAAACAATCTGAAATGGTTCTTTTGTCTGTGATTTGCTTACTCACCCCTGCGGTCCCCATCTTCCCATGTGTCTTCCACGTCCCATTATTGTAATCACAGGGATAGGAATCTCTAGTGTGGTGTGTTTAGCGTGCCAATGAATTGTCTTTGCGTAACGTTTGACAAGCTATTGAGGTGAGTTGTTACTTCGTTTTTGCATTTGTTTTCTTTCCGCTAGTTGTCTTGTCTGTGGATCGTAGGCTTGGTCCTTCATTTATTACCCAATTCCCGAATTTTAAGGGGGGTCATGATATACCCCTCAATCTTGAATGAATGAATGAAATCAATCTGACAGCACGACAGTTTCAGCACGACCTACAAAAATAACAATAAAAATGCAGACAACTACTACACGTACCGGTACTCTCGTATTCAAACAACAAATGCATGCATCATAGTTCTTGATCTGCGTTGCGTTGCACTCGATTCCTACAAATTACTGCATTGCATTCATCAGGGAGACATAGAGTCATACAGATAATTGATTCATTTATTCACCGAGGAGTCAATTCTTCCAAAACTGAAAGCAACGGAACGAAAGCGAGGCGAATATCGAACGAACCCTTAACGCTCGGTGTACCTATCATAATACATACGTACCCAGAAACAATTCACAATGGTACACAGATATAGACCAGAACCATCCAGATTCAGAACATGTCTCAACACTGTACCAGTTCCTTCCAAAATGCTGGAAGGGATAGAGATTGTCAAAGTCACACATGTAAGTTGCTGCATTGGTGTTTGCTTGACTTACTGGAGAGTGCTGTGTTTCATTATCTACGTAGAATTTGCTTTGATGCCTTGATTTCATGTGTTATTATTTTGACATGTCACATTACACCTTCATGTCCTTACTCATTCATTCACTCACTCACTTTTGTCCATCCTCCATCTTTTATACAAACTCAAACCACAATCACCAAACACAAAACATCAGAATGGAAGAACGAAACCAGCATATCTAACACTCGCACCCGACAGATTCACAATCTACATCACCGCCACCAAATTCAAAAACGGCAAAGTCGGCAAAACGGAAGTCCGCCGTCCCCTCCTCCGAAAAGTCACCAGCATCGGATCTAATGACGATGAAGCTGATCACGAAAACATAATAGACATTGGGAGTTTGGACCGGTTGCAAGGGGGGCAGAATACGCTTCGGTTCGAGCTAGCGAGGAAAATGAGCAGTCGAATTTCCTCACCCCGTAAATCAAGTTCGACGGATTTCATCGATCTCGATCCTACTCAATCCCTCTCCATTATTTTTAGCAATGAGCGGACCCTCGATCTCATGATTTCCGATGAGGATGTCACGAGAGATGAAGTTCTGCAAGCGTTACAGAATCTTTTGGATAATTACTCCCGTGCGAAAATCAATGTGGGGAATGATGTTCTCTTGCTAAGATACATGTGGGTGGACGTGGATAAAGATCGATCGGATAGCATCAACGCTCACGAGCTATCGAGATTACTGAACAGAATTAACTTTCACATGAAGAAGGCAGAGTCAGATAAAGTTTACAACAGTTTTGCGAAAATGATTGGACTCGATCGGAACGATCGGCGAAAGGGAATATCGTTTGAAAATGCCGTCACGATTCTGCACAAGTTCAAGAGGGATAGCGGGTGGCAGATCAAGCCTGTGAAAAATATCTGGTTTGATTGTTTTGGGAGGGTGATGAATAATGGAAAGGATCGGACCAAAGTTTCCACAGAGTCATTCTTGAAAAAGTTTATGTTGAAGAAGCAGGGGGAGAGCGAATATACCATGGAGGAAGTAGGGTCGCTATTTCAGAGGTTGAATGAGTTGGAGGTAGCGGATGTGGCTTCGAATTTACATTTGGATGCCCAGGATCCGAATACGGCGAGGTTCATTGATAAAGATCGCTTCGAGGCGTATTTGTATAGTAAGGAGAATGGGATTTTTGATCCGGCGCAAGAACAATTGCATCAGAGTATGGATCTGTCGTTGACGGAATATTGGATCAATTCAAGTCATAACACTTATCTGACTGGGGATCAGTTTCAATCTCGATCGAGTGTGGAGATGTACATGAATGCTTTGTACCGAGGATGTAGATGTCTAGAATTGGATTGTTTCGATGGGCATCGTGACAGTCAAAATGGTAGGCTAGTTCCGTTGGTATATCACGGGTAAGTTCTTGGAGTACGGGAGATTGCCGTGTCGTATTCTTTGACTGCATTTGTTGCAAATGCAGATCCCCTTCTGACCTTGCTTTGTGCATCGGGATAGGCTTACCATTACGTCCAAAATCTCTTTTCTGGACATCATTGAAGCCATCAAATTCTTTCTTGATTCAAATCCAGACTCTTTCCCAATCATCTTATCGCTGGAAAATCATTGTAGTCTCCCTTTTCAGGAAGCCATGGCTTCAAGTATGATTTCAATATTTGGAGAGAGCCTTTTTATACCGAACGAAGATGCGCTCCATGAACCGTTGCCGTCCCCAAATGAGTAAGTTGCGAAGATATCGTAGACTGACTTAGTGTCAAAATAATTTGCTTCCAGCTTACCCACATTTGTTGTGAAATATGCGCAGGTTGAAAGGCAAAGTGCTTCTGAAAGGAAGACGTATCACAGATAAGAAGGAGGATTACTATCAGGGCAGTGCATATGATTCTGACACTGATGATTCCGAAATAGAAGAAGAACATACAAAGGACAGAGATGATAGACCGGTAAGTAGTTTCGATCCATGATGTTGCGGATGCAGGTACAGGTGCAGCTTATTCTCTCAATATCAAACGAATCTTGTTCATTACCATAGCTGAGCCCAAAGGCGAATGTTTCCCGGCAAGCGTCATCCTCTTTCTCACCAGAACTGTCCAGAATCACAATTTTTCACGGAGTGAAATTGACTACGTTTGAGGAGAGTGCAAAAATGTCAAAAGACTTCATGATATCAATTGACGAATCCAAGGCAAGAAAATTGAACAGAGTGGAAGAACATAGGGCTGATTGGATCAAATACAACCAAACGCATTTATCTCGTGTGTATCCTTCAGGTAAGAGAGTTGATTCTAGCAATTTTAATCCAATGACAGCGTGGTCGAAAGGTTGTCAGCTTGTAGCACTGAATCTCCAAACGTCTGATGCTGCGAGACGTCTCCACGATGGACGCTTCAGACAGAATGGTGACTGTGGGTATGTTTTCAAACCACAAACGCTGAGATCGAATGTTGCGCCAGGAGTGCCCGTGTCACTGTCTATCAAGGTGCTATGCGGTTCGTGTCTGCCAAAACCGAAGGGTGACAAACGAGGTGAATGCATTGATCCTTATGTACAAGTCAGCGTATTCGATGTATCGCCGGTGACTGGAAGAGAGACTTATGCGGAGAAATATACGCATCATGTTTCCAAGAATGGTTTCAACCCTATTTGGATCCAGGATAGCCCATTTTGGTTCAAAATTGAGAACCCTGATGTTGCCATGCTTCAATTTACAGTTTGGGATAGGTACGTGTATACAAAGATAGCTGCAAAGATTTATATAATGTGTTTCAAAAGGATTTGCATCTAATGAAAACTTCTCATCTTTATAACATAGAGATGTAGCGGTTGCTGATGATTTCATTGCCAGCGCTTCAATCCCAATTTCATGCGTTCGTGATGGTTATAGAAGCGTTCACTTGTTCGACGCAAATAATAAAAGAAATGGACCATATGAATGCGCATCTTTATTAGTCGAGGTTGAGGTTAAGATAATCTCGCAGCAGATCCCTATGTGGTAATTGGAATGGAAACGCAAGTTTTCTTGCGGCATCATCCCTAAAAGAAAAATTGGAATATATTGAAGACTCGTTTGATTAAAGATTCTCATCCTCTCTGCTACAAATTGTGAATGTGTAAGTCCCTCTTGCAAAAGCAAAGGCTGCCTAAGTTTCTAGTCGAGGAATTGATATTATGCAGAAAATGCTATGTTTGATGGTTTGATTATAAACATAGAACATAGAATTATGTAGTGAATGACCTTTTGGGGGGGAAGAGGGAAGCATCATAAAGTTTAATTTAGTATCAGTATCATCATGCTGCGAAACTTCTGAAACAGAAAATTGACGTACTCGTATGAAGGAGAATGCATTGGTGCACATCTCATTGTGACATTGAGCACAAGTAAACAGTATTCCGAAGCACTTTGAAGGTTTCTGGATCAAGTCGGTGTTTTATATAATTGTACTGTACGTGCATCATAATTTCAGAGAGAATGACACGTTCCTTGTGTTCCGTCGTATTGTGTACCTATTTTCTTCCCAGTCACTCATCATGTTCCTCAGGAAAACCTAGTGCACTATGATACTGGTATCTGTCTGTCAATTTTTCAGTCGCGCGGATGCAGAACCAGTATCTTCGTCCTCCTCGTCCCCATCTACTTCCATTAATGTTGGTAACTTCGAGGTGAAATTATTCATAGAAGAAAGTGGCATATCTCTCGAATTATCCTCTTCTTGTATTTCCACCCTACGTGTAGCAGCTCTAGCAAATGCTTTCTTGAATGCATGAGCTACAGAAACATTATTAACTTTCATGCCAGATTCTTCGTCATGGTTATCAACTGCAATGCCAGTCGGTGCAACTTTCCCGGCAGATGCTGCGTCTGGAAGACGCGCAGAAGAATGGTAGGAGATTTCCTCCTCGTCGTCGCTTTCATCGGTATCGTCGTCGTCGTCGTACGAGTCGTCTTCTCCATCTTGTAAGGGTGGAAAAACCGACAGATCGCTGAGATATGAATACGACATTCCTGTCTCACCTCTATCTTCGCGATCGTTTTTTTCACCTTCGACATTATTCGCCCTTGCCAATGCTCTCTGAAATGCATGAGCTGCAATGCCAACCGGTGCTAGGTCTGTGCTACGAACAGGAGAAGCAGGCTTTGAAATTTTATCGCGGGCTTCTCCGTCATCACAGCCGCCAATGTCTCCTCCATCTTTAAAGGCTGAATATCCCGACAAACCTCTGAGAGATGCATATGATATTCCTCTCTCACTGCCATCTTCGTACTCGTGTTTACCACCTTCGATAATGTTCGCCCTTGAAAATGTCTGAGTTGCAATACCAACCGATGCAACTTCCCTGGCGGATGATGCGTCTGTATCAATTGCAGGAGGATGGTGAGCTGGTTTCGATGTATTCTCTCGTTGGGTTTTCACACCATTGCCATGGTCGTTGCCATTGTTGGTATCTTCGCAATCTTGAAAGCCTGAAAATCCCGACAAATCGTTAGAGGAATATGATACTTTATTGGGAGATGATGCGTCCTTAACATTTGTAGAAGAATGGTACGATGGTGTAGATGTATTCTCTCCTTGGATTTCCTCATCATCACCATGGTCGTTGTCGGCGTAGGTATCTTCGCCATCTTGAAAGCCTGAAAATCCCGACAAATCGTTGTAGGAATATACAAGCCTACTCTCATTTTCGAGAGAGTTAGGATTGTTGCTTTTGTCAATTTGATATTCAGACTCAGGTGCCTCTTCTTTAACACGGTTTTTCACTCTTGCAAAGGCCCTCTGGAATGCATCAGGTGCAATACGTCCCAGTTCAACATCACTTTTACATGCTATGTCCAAAGTAAGTGAGGAGACATTCTTTGACTCTTCTATCCGCAAGCTTTCTGACGAACTCAAATTAGATGATTCAACGACTTGTTTGCCTACTAAAGAGGACTTCCCGTTTAGTAAAAGTTGGTGTCGGGATGAATTTGATTGGAGCATGCTTTGTATTTCCCATGATGAGACAATGCCATTGCCATCGTCCTTGATAAGTGTAGAGGATGCGATACAGCCTTCTCCTTGTAACGCTTCTACGTCTGCATGTTCCTGACTAGCAGCTCGTGGTACGATATTATCATCCTTGGATGGTCGAACGCAGCAGCACAAAGCAGATGAAACTGATTGTTCAGAATCTACTACCACGCTGTCTGGTTTTGCACCTCCAGCCTTCACAACAAGCCAAAGGGCACAAAACCGAGATAACTCTGGACGTTCTCTACGAAATGCGATGATTGCAGGTCGAGTGTAGACGAGAACGTTAAACATACCACTCATAGGGTAGAAGACCAAAAATATAAGCAGCATAAAGAGTGGAATTTCAGCATCGAATACATTACTCAAGGTGACGTATATGCCAACACCATTGGTGGCAAGAAATACAGAAACGTATAAGAACGCTTGCAGCATCGTTTCTCTTCGATAGATTCTTGCTATAAAGTGTACATCGGTTTCATCCGGCTGCTGTTCATTCCATTCTCTCTGCGGAGATTCTTTTCTTGCTAAAAAGGCTTTCATTCGATCGGCTATTCTCCTTAGGGAAGTCTTGCCTGTTGTTCTGGAGAGAAACATCCTTTCTCTAGAAATTACGTTCCACCAAACTATACTCATACTCACAATAATTCCAATCAGGCAAAGAACTGGGGTTCCTATTGGAGTGTAAACGTAGGAGAAAATTCTAGCATAATGGCCGCGTTCACAATCGGATGATCTGTCACAACCCCAGGGCTTGCGTGAGAAATGACAAACATCAGCTTGCACAGTAGGGTTGATGGTCTTTGTTGCCACTGCGCCTGTACAAAATGCTGCATTGAACAATATAATGCCAATATGAAGTTTCTTTTCAATCTTGTTATAGAATGTCGTGTCGGTCATGTTCAATTTGAGTTTGCAGAGGTAGTAAATGCTGAGAGAACACGTATACATACAAACCGATGTAGCCCCGAATGGCAGAATAAATCCAGCGAAATTGCAAGTGTACACATTTCCAACTGCCCACGAAGCCTCTGGGGACCCTTTTGGAACGGCAAATGGGGATGCGACAATTGCAAATGATAAAAATACGTCTGCTACGCTAAGTGCAAAAACGAGTCGTCCATATGAAGTTGAAAGTCTACCTGACCATTTAATCATTATGGCCATGGTTCCACAAGCTATCAATGACATCGATGCAGCCGACACCGTTATTGAAAGGGCCAATTGTCTGACATTCATGTTTTCCTGGCTTATCTGGTCTAGTCCGATTGTTAGTAGGGGTCGGTCGGCGACAGAGCTTGGCGACGGAATAAAGAATGAGTGGTAATGCTATCTAGTAAAAACCTGGACATCCGCCGGTCCATTGACAAAAGAAGTACTGAATAATCAGAGCTTGCCGGGCACGGGTGTTTCGAATTTACTAAAACCCTCATTTCGCACCCAATCAATATGATTTTACCCCCATGGGGGTATGGGGGCAAGATCCTCACAACAGCCGCATATCACGAAAGTTCCAGCAGCAACTTTTGAACGGATACGTTTTATGTACGATTTGACTAATTTAAATTCTGTATTATTAAATATTCGTTAGCTATTTTACATTGCTAAAATAACCCCCTCCGCCGTATTCAAGTAAACTATCAATGGACACCCCAACCTGCCAGGAATCAAAAGATCTTCGCCCCCCCGGGCGAAACCCCTTGTCTTGGAGGTCCCCTTCCCGTCTTCATATCTCTGGAGTTGGGTGCGGTGGCTGAGTCCTACCCCTGCCCTAAGACGGGGAGGAGGGGACCCCCAAGACAAGGGGTCGTCTCTTGGTGTCAATAACGATGTTTAAAATGGTGTGCCGTT
>Ga0115005_10003037_pt1 | contig 13327 bp, 10 predicted proteins | sample ArcOceMetagenome_FD_87163 | JGI IMG/M metagenome (GOLD analysis project Ga0115005, IMG submission 87163) | Marine eukaryotic phytoplankton communities from Arctic Ocean - Arctic Ocean - Greenland ARC118M Metagenome | ecosystem: Environmental > Aquatic > Marine > Oceanic | place: Arctic Ocean... | reverse complement strand
TGTCGACGAGAGCTATTTCTTGTTCTTCTCGTTCTTCTTGTTCTTCTCGTTCTTCTTGTTCTTCTCGTGCTTCTGTACCGCCATCACACAACTGTCAAGTAGTAGTGCTGGCTTTCGTGCAATGTCTAACGATTAATTCTAAACATACAGGTGTAGTAGCTATTGATCAATTATAAATTACGAATGTATCCATATGATTTGCATTGACAAATGTGTTATTTTTGTTGGTTTGTAATTGTCGTTCTTTGTCTTGGCATCGCGATCATTTCCATATCGTCCCCAGTCCCCAGACACAAATAATGATTTGTCACTCGGGTGTGAGGTGTGAGCTTCTTGTTAGTAGTAGTTCGTGCTGCATGATGCATGATGCATGATGCATGATGCACATGGATAATATAATACCAGCACAGCTATTTCAACGAAAATAAATACAAAACCACAATCTTCAGTAGTATTTTCAAGGATGGGATGGAGGAGATGGTGATGTGTGTGGTTTGGTTGGTGTTTAATTCTATTGGTAGATACAGTATGGATATGATTCTGTAGGAGGTTGGTTGGAGGTTCGGGTTGATGTTTTGTGTTCAATATTTTTAGTTAGCGGAATTTTAGTTATCGTGGTGTTACAAGCAGCTATTTTGCATTCTTGTGCCTCGGACAAACGGAGGTTCTAAAGGGTTTTAGCAGTACAAATACCAAATACTGACTTTTTAGTTTTTAGGCTTCCCGGGGTGTTCAATGTTCTGGCTTGAATATTACCGATTGACGTTAGTTGTTGATTCTTTTTTAATTTGAAATCGCAGTACGCGTACTCTGTTGTTATAGTTTGAAGTTCTACATACAACATACTCCTCATGCGATAACTCAAATTATAAAATTATTAATACAACATCCATGTAAACTATTATATCCCACTATGATGATATGTTGAATGTTCTTCGGAATTCCGGCGAAAGTCAAAACGCACGACTCAATTTACGCGATTTTAGCTACCATGCGAGAACGCTAATAGCTAATGACTCAGTATCCTATCGTACTTGATCCGTACGAAATTGAGAAGTTGGAGAAGACAGATCCGACAACGAACTCCAATAACCACCAACCACACATGATATACATCATACATCATACACCATACACCATACATCATACAAGTGCCCCAGTACATAAAGAAAGATTCTTCCTGTTTGATACAAAATGAACACTAAAATGCAATCAAATCTCATGCCAATGTGGATACAACTCCTTATCGCACTTTTACTGCACTTTCCCCCCTCTTGTTCTTCTTCTGCGCAAGGAAAATTAGTTAAAGCATCTCATATTGCTGACACAAGAAGAAGAACAACAACAACTAATATAAGAAAAGCAGCACCACGTACCGGTATATCTGTGGAGCAGCAGCAGCAGCAGCAGTGGGTCCAAAGCTTCTCCATTCAACCCATCCATCTTTACGATCCGTATTCTTCTGCCCTTCCAGGTCGACCCTTCTTCTCAGGATTCCAAACGGCCTTGAATAAGAATGGAAATGTTCTAGCTATCGCGTCCAAACTGAACAACAATGTCAGCAGTGGAGGACTGGTGCAGGTCTTTACTCTGGACGAAAGTTCAAGTTCCACTCCCAACGCGTGGGTCCAACTTGGGTCCGATATTATCATCTCCACCTTTGGAGATTGGTACGGCAGCAAAATCCTAGCGCTCGATGAACCCGGCAGCATTATTGCCATTGGATCACGACTAGCCGCCAATGAAATGGGAAATGTGCAAATACTTCATCTCAAGGATGATACTGGCAAATGGACGCTCATGGGAAATATCATTGAAGGATCTCAGGAAGGCGAGCACATGGGAGCAGCGCTTGATTTGTCATCTCTTGGGAATACAATTGCGATTGGATCCCCATTTTACAATCGGAATGTAATTGAATCTGGTCAAGACTTGAATTTCATAGGAAGGGTTACAATTTGGGAATATGACCCCTCTGCAGAACTATGGACAAAGAGTGCTGACCTCTACGGCGAATCTGCCAATGATGAATTTGGGACGACACTGGCAATATCTGGAACAGCGGATGTGCTCACTGTTGGGGCCCCTTCGAATGATGGCAACGGTGCAAATGCCGGACATGTGAGATACTTTGAATATCATGTTGGAACAGGGGGTTGGTTACAACTTGACACAGATATTGATGGGGAGCAGTTCTCGGATTATAGCGGTTCGGCCATTGCCATGGGGAAAGATAAATATAGCAGTGGCAGTAATATTTCTAGTAATGGATCAGAGGGGTATAGGATCGCAATAGGGGCATATATGAATGATGGTGAAACACCATTGTCGAATGAACAATTGGATAATAGAGGTCATGTTAGATTATATGACTACGATCGTGTATCCAGCAAATGGGATCAGATTGGGCTTGATATCAATGGTAAAATGCCGAATGATTTCTCCGGTGGGAGTATTGCTGTCGATAGGTTAGGGAATAGAGTTATCATCGGAGCCACTGGGAATGATGGATGCGGAGTCAATGCTGGTCACGCGCGCGTTTACAAATTGTCGTCACAAGAACAGTGGGAACTTCTAGGAAATGAATTAAGTGGTGAACGGGAATGGGACCAATTTGGAGAGAGTGTTCAGATGAATGCAGCGGGGGATAGAGTAGTGGTAGGTGCTCCTCGGTACGGCGCGGACGGTGATGGTAAAGTCTATATCTTTGACTTGATCGTTGTTGCCGAATCTCCTAGTACATCTCCAACAAGCAATTCCAGACACACCAACAGGAATTGGTCCGTTTCCTCAATCGCATGGGGAATGATAGCGGTGCTCGGGATTGTATTCATGTGAAAGGAAAACGGAAGGGATCAACTATTTAAAGATGTATCAGCCATTCATTCCATAACCATCATCACAGCGAGTGGTATGAGTCTCGCAGTCATCTGGTGCCATATTGATCATGTTGCAGCAATTTTCGAGAAGGTGGCAAAAAAAAATGATAAAACCTGAGCAGCTCCTAATTCGAAAATATATGTCGAAATTGAAAAGTAAATATGTACGGTATCGGCGTGTGGACGAAAATAGGAGGGGTGGCATCTCTTCGAGAGGGCTGTTGAGGCGAGGGGGGAAGTCGACCCAGCAGGTCCTTTGACGGCCGGGGTTGTACTACTTGCCAAAAGCGGTTAACGACCCTAACATTTCGTCCAATGCTAATACGTTAGTAATACTGATGTTGCCCTTATTGGTCTATGAGGTAACAGGTATTACCATAATAAAGATGTTACCCCCTCGGGGTATGCGGTCGAGATATTTTGGCAGCGGTCTCTTACCCCGCCTCAAAGCTCGGAGATGCCCTCATACGAAAATGCAGCTAAATACAATTTCTAAAATTGAGTGACAAAATACAGTTAAAAAACTAGAAACATGAGAGTGAAGCAAAAGCAAGCGCACGCTTGATGGCACATCACAATAACGAAGCCGTTGTAAATTTGAGCGAGGGAAAGGAATTAAAGTGGACTTCTCCAGAAGCAAAGAAGCTAAAGAAAATGAAACAGGGAGATCTCAATAATCTGATTGATTCTCAAAGTTATGCAGACAGGGCTTTATGCGCTCAAGCACATTGGTTTGTATATTCTGCAGGATCACAGCCATTATCAACCTTTGATGATCCAAACTTCAAAGCCATGTTACATGCTATGGTACCTAATCAAGGATCATCTGTTGAGAAGCCTCCAGTTCTTAATAAAAGGCAGATTCGACATTATATTGAAGCGGAATACAACTCTTTCAAGTTTTGCCTTAGGAAAGATTTGAAACCTTTGGTCGCCGAGAGTAAAGGCAACAAGTTTTGTCAAATTTGTCATGACGGTGTTACATTGGATAACAAGTCTAAGTATCATGTCTATGGTCTCCAGTACACAAATTCCAAATTCCGATGCAATCATGTAGTCGCGTTAGCTTTTCGTAAAGTAAAAGAAAGTAAGGCAAAAACTATTGCTGCTCTTGGAAAAGAAATTGTGATCGAGATCACTTCGTTCAAATTTGATGATATTGTTGGTGCGGCAGTTCAAGATGGTGCCGAAAAGGCTGTTGCGAGGGAATGGGGTTTGGAAGTGGAAACATGCGACATGCATGACGGAGATAAAGTTTCTGCAAGCGCCTGTGGATGGGAGAGTCACAAGGAAAGATGGACGCAAAAACGAAATTAATCCATTCCCTCCAGGGCTTGCTTTAGAGAAGAAACTTAAATGCTCAAGGAAAATACTTCTCATCAACTCATGCCAATCGCGTTAAGTTTGCTGAAATCATAGGAGGGACCCAGGACCTTCCAGAGACCATGATCAAGCAGGATCTATGTTGCACTCGGATGAATAGTTACCACGGGCTACTGCGGTCCTCCATTAGAATAAAGAAATCTCTTGCGTTGTACTTCGCCACAAGACAGATTCGTCCATTCTTGGATGAGGGTGATTGGAAATTCGCTGTTGAAATGGAAGCTATCCTCAGTGTTGGTAAGGACCTCGTGGTGATGGCACAAACTGAAACTAAACTGAATGCCGCGTATGGCCCAGTTCTGCGTAAAGATGCGCATAAAAAGTATACTGCAGAAACTATGATGGTCATTGATGTTGATAATTGGAAAAATACAACACGCGCATCAAGGATTCCAGTGGACGTGAACACTTTTTTTCTGAAAATGGAAGACAGTGTCGGATGAGAGCAACAGTGGAACACGAGCGTAGATTTTGTGGAAGTGACAGTGAGCAAACATTAGACGCTGAAGGAGCAGCAGCCACATTGAAGTTGACAAAGCGTGAAAAGGCAACATTGGTTCTTGACAAGCGGACTTGTAGTGATCTTGACATCATGGAAACAGCCGAATGGGATGATGCAAGAAGATGTCTTAAAGTATTCTACGTCGATTTCTATCAAAAGAGAAAAGCATTTGATAGGAAGAAGAAGCAGGATGCGGTGGCAAGAGCAGCAATCCCAATTATTGTTGAACCAAGAAGTCAAGGATCGCGTAGAAGAAGATATAACCCGTACGGAACTGAGGAGACACCAACCGTGCAACCTCAAACCAACCAAAATGTGGTACCTGATGAAGCCAATCAAATAGGAATTGATATACTTGAAGCGGAGAACGAGTTCGAAAAGGCAGTCAAAGCGTGGATTATGTGGGAACCCGACTGCTGGAGGAAGCTTTATCCGGATGAAGAGTTCACTGTTGGCTGTAGACGATGCTGAGTGCGATCCTACTTATATCGACGAGCTACTTCCTTTGGACATGTATAATTTGATGACAGACATTACCAGGTACAACAGTGACAATCAACACATCTTTGGCTATCTTCCCATGATGTGCAGGGGCTCAGTATGTCAACTTGGTGCTCTCAATGCGCAGAGTTTTGTTGAGAGAGTCAATTCCAGGGGAAAATTGATCGTTGGCACCAAACGAACAGCTATGAGTAAACATGAACTGATTGATAAGCTTGTCGTGCTCAAAATTAATAGAGAGTTCATGATCTACTGCCGAGAGCGGAGTATTCTAGACAGAGTTCAGCTGGAAGGTGTTGAAGAAAATGTTAAAGAGGTTCTGGAGCTAGTGTACGAAGAAGATGAAATCTATAGCTGATTTGAGCTATATAAGTATGCTAACAAGTGATCCCAACTTGGGATCCGGGAACATAATCAGATCGGTTGGGATCGATTTGGGGATCCGGGAACAAAATCAAAACATCGATCCCGGCAAGCTCTGAAAAACTAAACTTATTGAAAAGACGTTTCGAATCGAATGTGACCTCTGTTTTACCATATTAGCATCAAATGCCTTTATTTTTGTGTACTTCCACACGTCGGAACTTCAATCTTGCGAAGGGTACATTCTCATTCTTTCACATATTTGTTTTCGAAATGTCTTTTCATATATTTATTTTATAAATCTGTTTTGGCATCTCGAAAATTCCAGAACCTCATTTTAGTGTACCGGTATCTATCCTAGCCGAAGACATTTTCAGAAAACAATGCCTTATTCAATTCTTCCATTGCTGCACAAGAGTCAAGCATTTCAGCCAAGCACTCATCACCAGAATCAATAGCACCCTTCATAGCCTCACTCATATCACTTGAAGCAATGTCCTCTACAGTCTCCCACGCAATCTTAGCTTCTCTACTAAGAGCACCGTGCTTCTCAGTCATCATCTTGGCCTCGGACAATGCATGTCCGAGGATGGGGTTCTGCTCGTCGTGTGATTTGGATAGCTTAGGTCCGCTGATCTTGACTGCACGAATCTGATCGGTGACATGCTTGATGGATTCCACATGGTCACGCTGAAGTGCTCCGAGCTTTCGAAGTTCAAGGAACTTGGAGTACTTCTCCTTGTTCTCGAGATCTACGTTCTCGTCTGCCTTGAATGCAGAACTGTTGCGGTTGCGAATAGAACAGAATGGGAAAGGTTGGGTTAGATCCTACAGTAGTTCTGTAAATAAGTAGTAAAACGGACCACGGATTGAACCACGTACTGGTGTCCAGTCTTGCCAGTATCTACAGCACCATCTCCTTGTGTGATTGATACAAGAAGTGCATATTAGTACTTACCTATTATCACTAGCACGAATCTCTTCCACAATATCCCATGCAACTCTTGCTTCCTGACTTGCAGGTCCAAAGGTTCTAGAAGCAACGAGTGCTTCCTGGACAGCATTGGAATCTGCGCTTTTCAAAGCCGAGGGGTGACGACTGCTGATAACACTTGGCATGAATGCCCCGCAGAAGTGAAGAGCATAGTTGCTGCGGTTGCGAAAGTAATAGAAAGCTTCATGTTGAATGTTTGTTAAAAAAGCTGAAATTGCAGATTGTGTTTTATAAGAATATCGAACGGGTACGAAAGATCTCGAAGAAGGAATTTGAGAATTGAAAAATCCATCTGATATGAGAAGGATTGATCAGATATGAGAAGGGTTGATAGTTCTGATTGTGATGTGTGGGATCTTTTAGCTGTTTTTCAAACGTCACCATCTGTTTGGTGTCAATGACCAATCATAGTATCAGATTTCCATTGGTGGTAGGGCATAAATAATGTATTCAGTATTCATATAAACGAAAAAGGCCTTGTCTTCAACATAATATTATATGAAAAAGTGTTCCTGAAGAAATAGAATGATGATTTTATCGTGATGGTGGCATCAGATGAATTAGTAATCAAGATGCCCATCGTGTTCGTAATTGTCACGATAGTGCGTGTGGACAGGGCCTCAGTAGTAGTAGTATAGTACTATGCGGATGTCCATCATATTTAATAGAAGAGTATCATACGAATCTGATGTGCGCGGCTCCTCGTTTCTGCTTCTTCATTACTACAGGCAGTTATGATATCCTAGTAGGAGAAATCGACTGCGATCAAAGAATAATACTAATGCTTGAAGAATGGTCTTCTGAGCAAAGTAAAATTAGAAATTAGGAAAGAAGAAGGTGATGAATCCAGTACTGAACGGGGGAAGACAGAGGATAAGATGGTGGTTTGCACGAAGAAAATTAATCGATGATGTCTTGCAACAAAGTGAGAGACCAAACAGATCATATCGCGAAAGCGTGTGCCTTGTGCAGTACACTACTGCTATCTTATCCATATTCAAAAAGAAGTGAAGGTTTCATAAAAAGAGTGCAAAGCAATTTCATTCTTGATGTATCCTTCTGACCTGAGAACGGCACCATGTCTTTTACACCAATATCATATGGGTCCAGCGGTTTTTCACCTTCCAGCTTCCAGTATACCTCTTCCTTCGTAAAGGCCAAGGACGGCTCTATGTTTATTTGTATTCATTTTGTTTTGAGACGCAGCTTCTCCTGATACTTCGAATTATCAGTATGCGTACATAACAGCAAGTGATAACAGTAAATAGAATTATTTGAATTCGCAGTTTAACGTAAAGGGAATCTATTAGCTAGGTCAATCTATAGCGCTTCTCGCCATCAGGCCATCAGGCATTGAATCGCGCAACTGTTGCTTTGTCATCTATCAACACAATCAATTATCGTTGGAAGGATTCTCATTCTTCTCAGCGTCACTTTCGTAATCATCTCTTGTGCATTGCCACAACTCACGATCATTCAAACTCTGCGTAGGTCTCGCAACGCTATGTTGCCATTGTACGATGTTCCTCTTGCAATCCTGGTCCAAATGCCCAAACAAAATATTGTTCATTTGATTCAATTGTGCGCTTGAAATTTGCATGGGGGTATCCAAGACTCGCCATGAAACCCATTCCGAACATGGTGGCTCTGTGAGTGACCCTCCGTATCCGTAAAAGTAAATTGAGTTCACGATCCGAGGTTGGAATGGATCCCACTTGACTCTTGATTTAGGTGGGTTCGTTCGAGTGGAAGAGGAGGGCGAGTTGGATTTCGATGTTGGAGGACTCGCTGGAGAGGCAGAAGGGGGCGATGAATCGGTTGACTCGCCTCGTGACGTCGGGGGACTCGTTGGAGAGGCAGAAGGGGGTGATGAATCACTTACTGTCCCATTAATGATTGTCGAAGAATGCTGACAAACTCCACATGCGACGGGACACAGTCTTTTCACAATACCTGTACTCTTACAATGCGAGTAGGTTGAATTGGACGGCTGAATGTCTTCACAGGTGATGTTGGCCCCTTCGAGTAGAAACGATTCCCTAAAATCTTGGCAATCGTCAACCCGACTTTCAGTCGACTGTGCCACTCCCCTCTTTATATCAACTATAGTATCAGCTGCTCGTCTACGAAGGTAGCTTGGCTTCAACTTTTTCTTTGCAACGACATTGTTTGCGGCAATTGCACTTAAATTCAAACCCTCGTACTGTTCTTCGAACAATGGATGGGATGCTCTATATTTGACTTGTCTTAGTATGTTCTGGAATTGAGCACTATCGTCACGCGGCTCGTCAAGGATGGTACTCTGATCACTATTACTGCTCCATTTCGATTCCCCTCTCTCGCCTAAATCTCTCGGTGAAATTTCGTGACTATCAAGCGACGTCGCCATAAAATTCTCCATCCTTCTCAAAAATGTTTCTTCTAACTTCCTTTCTTCCCTATCTTGATCCATACATTCCATTGCCCTCTCATCATACAATGCTTGCCATTCATTCAAGACCTTCTGAAAATGTTTGTGATGTCTCTCATTTGGTTCAATCTCAATGAGCACACTCTGCACAATAGGCTGCTTCCTATTTGGATGGTAGAAATAAATCTGATATTCACCTGCATATCTCTTTCCACAAATGGTGTGCTCCGATGGAATTTTGACGTCAATATGCACTGCAGATATGTAACCATTCCAATTATGAGCAAAGTCTCCGTGAGGCGGTCGTAGTTTGGATGGATCCAGCTCTGAATTTTCACGAGAGTATTCAATGCGCAGTTTTGAAGGTAGAATCTTTAGAGTCACCTCGGTATCATCCAGATTATATTCCCCTCCCTTTGAAATAACAGAATTAAGATGAGTACAAGATATCGACAAGTCGATAAGTATCAATCCAATAATAAGATTGCTTACCCTATTGCGTGCTTGATGATGCTCAAAGCACTCGGCATTTACTACGTCAGGGCACAAATCAATTGGACTTTGACTTCTCCGTGGATCACTGGCGCATCTATTCCCAAGGGTTCTGTTCATATCAAATTCCGCCCAATATTTGTATTCAAATGAATTCCTTACGGATTCCCATGCATTTCCACTATACCTCGTATAATTCGTGGTTTTGGTGTTACTCATTGTCAAGCTGTTTCCAATACTCGTTTCGTTGTAAATATAAGATTCAAGAGATGGTTGGCCGGGTCCGTAATTTTCATCGAAGGGGTTGTAGTTGAAATATGACATGTCTTTTTTTGGTTTCATCGATGGAATTCCAGAAGGTACTTCTGTGGGGAATTCTGTATTTGTTGGTGGCGCAGATGGACTCATGGATGCAGATGGTGAATAGGATGGTTGGTTTGACGGTGCTGCAGTTGGCAATATAGTTGGCAATGAAGATGGTAAAGAAGATGGTTTGTTTGACGTTGGCAATACAGTTGGCAATACCGACGGATATTGAGATTGCGAAGGTGACGAAGTTGGTGAGACAGAAGGCTGCGAAGTGAAGGATGGCTCACTCGAAGGCTGCGAAGAGGGCTCTTTCGTAAATTCAAAAATATTGCGAGGTTGGATGACATACTTCTTCATTGGATCAATGATCGTGACGTAGAGACTAGGCGACGATCCAGCATTCACGGAACAATGAAAGCCCTGCAAAAATACAAAAAACATTGTAAAAGAGGCCATGTGGAATCGCTTCACCGTCAGTTTCAGTTGTTGTTTCCTCTGGTACGTGCAGGTGCTGGCAATACCTTTACGCATATTATAAAGACTAGCTTGATGCGATTGAACGAAGAGATGTATTGGCCAATGACAGAACACAAATCGCTCCTCGTAGTACACAATTGCAGCTGGCTGCTGAGCTGGACTGTGATATCTTGAAATATGAGAATAGTCGACTGACCGATGTAGTGTGTTTCTATGAATAGTTCCTGCGGCATATTTTTCAATTCTCTGCAAATTTCATTCCCATCGTTTGATGGAATACGACGCCGTGGAGAAGTATGTCTGCGTGTGTCATTCTTGGCATTTCATTTTCATTCGCACAAAAAAGAGGAACTGTTTAAAAATCTGATGCGTGAACAAAGAAGAGGGATTGGAATCATACTGAAAGGACAAACAAACAATAAGAAGACTGACTCGACTACACTGACATGTATTATTTCGAGCAGTAAGCTAACTTCAAAACTACCTAGTAAACAAGTAACTTTTGACTAATCTTCAAAAATATTCGCCGAACCGAAGATCCTCTGGAGCACCTCTTCGACATTCCTTTCAACGTTGCAATAATATACATTAATAAAAATCTCCGAATGCAATCATCAATTCAACTGACTTTTTGCCTCTTTTTAAACATTTGAATTTCCCTCATACCATCTACCATAAAATCCGGGAAGCTGTTTCTTCTTTGCCTCGCATGAAACTGTACCGATACATTCATATTATTGGATTCTGTTTTCATTTTTTCATCCACAACGTCCAAGCTGCCCGTGTGAGAGGACAATCTTTCACTATTTTCGGAAGAGAACAAATTTCTGGCAGAGCGAACCTTGTTAAATTCTTGTGATTGTGTAGTTACGACGTTAAATACTGCATTTCGTTGCATTGAAAGCTGCGGCCGGCAAGGAAAAGAAGTGAATCGCACAGATCGAAGTGAGGCGCTAACACCTTGCAGACGTGTATCGATAGCAGGAGAAGAACTACTGAGAGTACTGCCTGTACTTGGAGAATGCCGATAACTGCGTAAAAAATCAGTCCTGTTCCCGGGACTGTGTGTATGGTCTTGACGAGCATTATTGAGAGGATGTGGAATGCAGGTTTTGCAATTCAAGCGGCTTCCGGTGCTATAGCTGCCCTCGTTGTCTCTCTCCATGCGTTCTGCCATGCTACACACTTCTAGTCCAAGCCCAATATCAACACTGCTGCTGTAACTGCTAAAGCTCCTTTCGTACGATGGTGAAAGAGACAACCTGTCTCGAATGGAATGTGAAAGCAAGCCGTCGCAGCTTCCTGCGCAATTCTTATTGCTAGAAGAAGAATTCATTTTGCTGGTGCTATTCTCTTGCTGTTCGTGGGAACGAATATATATGTTGCTCCCCATGCTGGAGTCTGATCCTCTTCTGCTCGAGGATATCGAGAAAAAATAGGAGGACGATGAATCCGACGGGTCGCCTTCGGTAGTACTCTGAAGTTTTACAGCGGCTTGCATTGTCAATAATTATCGTAGTGTACTTGAGGATTTGAAATTGCTCATGCAACTGACTTTTCAAGTTTTAGAGGGAATGCTATTTTCGTCAGCAGGCAGACAGCAGGCAGACAGTGTGGTCATCTAGGTCATACGCGAGCGAAACCTACGTGTCAGCACAAAATTGAAGATAAACTTCAACCCTCATTCTTTTTTGTTACTATGAATATGTCAATTTTTAAAAGTTGGAAATGTCGTAAGTTCAAAGTTGTCTTCGTAATAATGCTGTACAAGTTGAAAGTAGCTTGACTTTTGGATGAGAGGTTACACGAACGTGCAGCTACTTCAAGTCCAAATTCAAAATGGAAAAGTCCCGATTTCTGGAAGAAATGATGTCGTTGCACTGACACATTTTTGAAGTGCGTTTTGTACAAGGCCTTTTGTGATCGATTGGATTCGACGCTTTTTGAGTAGTACCATGATACAAACAATACGAGTAAAACGCTAACTATGGATGTGTCGTTATAAGCGCACTTGTATCCAGGAAATCTGGAGTGTCCTTATAGCGAGGTATTGTTTCTACTGAATACTGTAGATGGGAATGAACTGATGATAAATGATAACTGACAATTCATATAAAATGCCATTACTCGTCATCGTTGCACCGACACATTTTTGAAGTTCGTTTTTATCACTTGGTAGCAAGATTCCAAGATGGATTCGCCATCCTGCTGAAATGACGAATTAACGACCCGTGGAAGAGCTGTGCTTGACACCTGAAATCTATGATCAAATTCGCATCGCGAGGAGAAAGTTCGAAAAGCTGGCAATCTGCTATTTACAGTTCGAAGTTCAAAACGGGCACGTACGTACTACCTTTACCGGAACCGGTACTGACCAACTCTCCTGCTGTATCATCATAGCAGATAATGATGAAAAGCATCAAGAACAAGAAAGTGCTGAGTGGAATTTCCAAAATATAAGAAATAGCCATACTACTATTTTACAGTGTCTAGTACTATCTTGAATCTATTTTTTCACCACACGTACGTGTAATCCCTTTCTAGGGATGTTCGTTCACTTCCTTTGTTCTATATGCTGCTTTGATGGATGCATCTTGGACGGTTCATAGAACAATCAGCAAGGTTCGGTGCGCCAACGAGTCCAGCCAAGTTGGGGAAATCTTTGAAATACTTGTTTGTAAACGAACCATCCTTGAACATGGGTTCTCCTTTGGGACGAGGGGGCAAGCCTGGATCTGATTTGCAAAAGTCCGTTGGCAAAAATGTGTAGTAAATAATTGTCAGGTCTACTAGTTGGCCAGCTTCTGTACCCCAATATGGGTTGTCAATGACTTTGATATCCTTCAATGTCGTGATCAATGGCTTGCCAGCAGCAGCATAGAGGGCATCTAGATTAGCACGGAGTTGTTGAAGGTGGAATTTGCCGTCATCAAAGATATGATTCAAGAGTGTACGTTCACCCTTGTAAAATCCAACTCAAAGTCTCGTGGTACTCATTAGCCATTCGTCCAATGCGG
>Ga0115005_10003036_pt1 | contig 13329 bp, 9 predicted proteins | sample ArcOceMetagenome_FD_87163 | JGI IMG/M metagenome (GOLD analysis project Ga0115005, IMG submission 87163) | Marine eukaryotic phytoplankton communities from Arctic Ocean - Arctic Ocean - Greenland ARC118M Metagenome | ecosystem: Environmental > Aquatic > Marine > Oceanic | place: Arctic Ocean... | reverse complement strand
TGGTTTTCACCTCGAACTTTGAGGTGATATCGACGACATTCGCCGACTCGTTTAGCTGTTATCGCCGACTCTTTTTTTTTATCGAACGGATTCCGTTTTGTTAGGCGCGAAGTTGTTGTGTATCATACTCTGGGTATTGTGCGTTACGCGCGTAATTTGCCTCATGAATCTGAAATAAAAATTGCGGGAACGTCTTCTAGAAATTTCTGACCCTTCATCCCAAAATGGAAAAACACAAATGAATTGAATAATCATCAATCAAAACAAGAGGAGGGAGTCATTCCATTAAGTTACCAGACAAATAGAGTAGTGCACATCAAATATGTCACAAGATAGCAGCGAAAGTAAAGAAGAGAAAAAGCGTCGTAAGCGTGAGAAAAAGGAGAAGAAGAAGCGTAAACGAGATAGTTCTGTGGGACCATCAACTTCTTTATCCTCCCAGGTGTTGGAAAAGAAAGTAAAACGATTAGACGACGATGACAATCATGATCCTCTGGAGAATGTAGCTTCCAACAGCCCTTTTCAAAGAAAGAAAGCGAGCATATTGTTGTCTCTGGCACCAGCAGCAATGGTCAACCCATCAAAAGCAATGCATACTTCTATGCAGTCCATGCTACTGAAATACTCCGATGGTCTTGGCGGAGTCCTTTTGTCCTTCGATAACATCAACGTTGATAAAAGTAAGAATGATGGGTCGTTTGGAAGAATCCTCAACGAAATGCCCCACATCCATTTCTATGCCACGTGCGACGTGCTTATCTTCAACCCATCCGTTGGTACATCTTTGACCGGTGTCGTAAACGAAACTTTCCCCTCCCATGTCGGATTACTGGTTCATGAGCTTTTCAATGCAATGATTAGTGCAGAGTCTCTACGAGAAAGTGGCTTCTCGTTTGATGCTGATTTAAATGAGTGGTCAACGGTTGATACAATGACTCCGATTGCTATTGAGGATTCAATCAAGTTTACAGTGGAAAAACTTCATGAATGCAATGGTCTGATTTCTCTCGAGTGTAAGGACCCAATCATTATGGAATGAAATACAATTGATATCAAATAATATATGGTGAATACGTGTGCTATAATTTCATTGTAATGACTGGCATTATGGGGTATTAAGAACGGGGCTAAATGATTTGATCTCAACGCTTTTATTCACTTCTTCTGGACACGTTATGATTGTGAATGAAAGCAGAAGTAGCAAGTGATTTGGGACATTTTAATACTACGTAGTCATTCCACAGTTAATCTTGCATAAGCTTTCACTTTTTTAAACGTAAATACAGTAGTAAACAAAGCTACACACGTAGACTTTGCGCAAACGAAACGAATTATTCAAATGTGAATCATTACACTACAATACTGAAATTCTTTTATACTGCTGAAGTTTTTCATTCCTAGAGATTTTCCTGGTCTAGTCCCCAGATGCAAAGTATAGCAACGCCTAAAACAGATAAACCTGCTCCAATGTAACCCCTGCGCGTTGGTTTCTCACCCTTCATTATAATACCTAGTGGTAAAGTATACAATGGAGTGACCGAACATAATGAAAGAGATAAAGCGAGGGGGATTTGAAACAGAGAATAGTTTGCGAGTGCTGGTGCGAAGAATGTGACGAATATGACGCCGAAAGAGACCGTGATCCATGCATGAATAGGCATCTTGGGAAATAAGTACCATGATCGAGTCTTTTTTCGGCTCTGAACTGGCGTTGAAGATAATAAGCCCGATGTTGAATTTCGTAGCCTTCGTTTCTTTTTCCAGTCTCGAATTCGCAAAAAGATAGCGAGGGTAGTCATGATAGCGCCAGCAAATCCTAATCGACACAGATTAATCTCCCAAGTTGACATTTCAAAACCATATTTTTTTGTTAGATAAGCTGCATATGAATCTAGTAATACGTTGATAGCGGCAAGGCAATATCCAGTGCGTAAGCGGACCTTCCTTTGAGTCTTTGATTCTCTTTTCGCATCGCTGTCATATAGTCCAGGTGGTGGTCCACATTCAGTATCGATAGAGAGCATTGATCCTGATGCTGATGCTGATCCTGATGCTGCTGAATTAAAAGAATTTCTTCGTTTCATCTTCTTCGGCTTTGACTCTGTAGCAACATTCAGTAGGGGCTCTACCTCTTCACTAGTAGGCATATTCTTTTTCACATTGACATAAATATAGTCGGTATCATCTTCGTTGCATGCAATATTATCTTTGCCAGGTGAGTTGTACCGAGAAGTCTTTTTCAAAGCTGACTTCAAAGGTCTATTCTTTTGCTGTGTTGGGATTGAAATTTCGACTGTAGGGCCCACAGCTTCTTTGAGGTCTTCGTTGTATTTATAGTCTCTGTCTTCTGAGGATGATTCTGCAATAGCACTATCAGAGAAGAAAAAATCTTCTTCATTGCTCTCGAAATTATCCATCGCTACAGTCACGTCAACATTCAAATCTTCTAGACTTCCCATACTATTGATTGATATATCACCCATGGAATACCTGCTGCTCCAACTTGACCCACTCGACAATCGTCGACGTGACCTTTGATCGGAGTTGCAACAAATCGTTTTATCGATGATTCCTCTGCCCCCATCTTCCAAAAGCATGACAATATTTTCATCGTCTCCCAATAGTTCTTCGACATCAGCTCCCAAGTCATGCCTACTCAGAGGTCTACGATGCATTCCGATCATCGTCACCCGATTACTTTCTTCATTTCTGAGTGATATTATTTCTGCATCTTCACCGTAGCTGTCGTCACTAACGGCGCTGTATTCGCCACTGCTGTATGCACCAGTGCTCATATCATCATTGCCTTGGTAAACTGCCATATCCTCATTACGTTTCGTACTCCCTTTTCGCGTCTTCTCTTTTATCTTTTCTATCTTTTCTATCGAAGCCATTAGTACGATATACACCCCCACTGCTGTGAGTAACATACCAACAAATGCGGCAGGGTACAAGGCTTCGTTTAGAAGCACATTTCCAATTAAAGCTGCAGCGAAAGGCTTGATGGTATCAACAACCAACACCCTACGAGCACCTATGAGACGAAGTGCCTCTAGCTCTGCACAATCTCCAATTACAATTCCAAGCAAAGAGGAAAGAATAATGTAAGATATTTGGTATCTTTGGCCAGAGAAGGGTGGGCGATAGTTTTCTGGGTAAGGTGGGAGAGTTTTGATATCAAATTGGAAATCTCCGTTCATCTCTTCCATGGTATTCATATTATCTTCTTCGTTCTTTGTGTCGTAAGGAGTCTTTTTTCTACGGTCACCAAGGATCATGTATTCCTGTTCGTCAACTGGCTGCCCCCCCGTCATTTCCAAGCGTCTGCCCTGCTGTTCTTGCTGTTGCTGATGTTGCTGATGTTGCTGATGTTGCTGATGTTGCTGATGTTGCTGATGTTGCTGATGTTGCTGATGTTGCTGCTGTTCTGTTTGCTGTTTCAGATATTGCTCCCTCTTTAATACTTCAATATATTCCTGATTTTTTCGAATTTCTTCTTGTTCTTGTTCAAAAAAGATGTTTTGTTTTTGCTGTAATTCCTGCTGTCTTACCTGTTCTTGCGCTTGCGCTTGTAGTTGGTCTGCATCTAGTTGGTTCGCAAGAAGCATCGGTTGCACATTTGCATTGGCATTGATCGGGTTCATGTGTTGACGATATGCCTTTTCATTTTGAGCAGTGAGTGAGAAGGGATCGTTGTGTTTCATATTCGAGTGAGAACTGTATACCATGTATGGCTTATTGCTAGCATAGACTGCCATGAATAGGAATAAGAGAGACGCAAAATTGCACTTGTACATGTTCAAGGCAAAAGCAGAGCCTCCGGAAACGGCCCAATGGGATTCCCATTCAAGGAAGCCAACTGCTTCAAGCAGCGGTGCAGTAAGTGCTGCCGCGATTCCATCTGTCGTAGGCATTTGGGTTCCTTCTCGCTTTTTAATGGAGCTGTAAAAACGATGGTTCCGTTCCACTTTGATTTGATAACCAACCTGAAAATGTGACCCAAAGTCAAAAGGCACCAAAGGAACTTTTCTCCGAAAGACTTTCGCGCCATTTCACACGGTCACGTCTGTCGTACGACTATTCAGCTAAATTCATCAACAGAAGATCACTTTTGTGAGAGCGCAAAAATTTTGCGAACAAAATTCAACGCATCGCATGACACATTGAACTTCATGACACATGACACATCTGAACATCAACACAAGCCGCACGCCGCACGCCGCACCCACCAAGCAAGCACACACCAAACACCAAGTGAACTGAACAATCATGACCTCACCTGTTCTAAGAATGGTATCCAAGAATAGTGGAAACGGTAGGGGTGACATCGCTACAGCCGTCACAGTCAGTAGTACCGCTGCAGCTTCCCTAGTCTACATTTACTACTACTGGTACACAAACTATTCCAAGAAATATAGTTCATCAACCTTTTTTCAATCAATGAACATTGCAATCCGCAAATATTTGAAAGGACGGTCGGGGTCTCGGTCGTCTGACGATCATGGTGATAATGATTATGACTCCGATGATTCTGGTATATCCTATGGGGGGGACGGAGGACGATCTCATACAGACTTAGCTTCGTTTGGACTTAGCTTCTCTGCGACACAGGATATGAACGATGCCGATTTGAGCTACCGAGATGGACCAGATGGAAAAGGAGGGGGCGGTACCGGTGCCTATGCGAATACCCCCTCATCGTCTTGCATTTACCTTGATTACAATGGTACAACCCCCGTAGATCAACGAGTCATTGCAGCCATGCTACCATACCTCACCACACACTTTGGAAACCCATCATCCTCGCATTATTTCGGGGCTGTGCCCAAAGAGGCAATCACAAAAGCAAGACAATCCATCTTGGTGCTGTTGCATCCGAATCATGTGAGCAAAAGTAGGCTATCGGAGGAACAAGATGCAATCATTTTCACAGGTTGTGGAACGGAAGCTGATAACCTTGCGATACATCTTGCCATTCAATCGAATAAACATCGTTTTACTAAAACATCGTGGAAAGGAGACAGAAATCTTCCAAACATTGTTACATCTAACGTCGAACATCCTGCGATTGCCCAGTACCTCCAATCCCTCCAGCAACAAAATGTTATTACCATAACCTATGTACCTGTCAATGCTGAGGGATATGTCACCTATGAAGACATTGTTTCCGCTATAAATCAAAATACAGTTCTTGTAACTCTTATGCTTGCTAATAATGAATCTGGCGCCTTGCAGCCAGTCAAATCCGTCGCAGAATATTGTAAGATGAACTCCATCCTATTTCATACAGATGCAGCTCAGGCTGTAGGGAAGGTATCGGTGGCATTGGATGAGACGGGAATTGGGGATGGAGTGGATATGATTACTATCGTAGGACATAAGTTTGGGGCGCCAAAGGGCATTGGTTGTTTGTACGTGAGGCCCGGGTGTTTGAAACAGGGAGAGAGAAGGGAGGCGGATGCAAAGGAAGGTGGCTATTTGTTGGTAGGCGGTGGACAGGAAGGTGGCCAGAGAGCAGGGACGGAGAATGTGCCTTATATTGTAGCGCTAGGGACTGCCGCCGATATACTCACAGCAAAAACAAAATATAGACAAATCGCATGGAAGAAAAATGCTTCACGAATGGAATCCATGAGAAAGAGACTGCTTCAAAACCTTACTTCAGTCCTTGGGGAATCCATCGTCAGGCCAAATGGACCGGAAGATTCTTCCAAACGGCTGCCCAATACACTTAGTGTCGGATTGCGGGATGTTCAAAGCGGTGAACTTTTGAAAGCTATCCAAATGTCTGTGGCTTGTTCGGCTGGGTCTGCTTGCCATTCTTCGGGAGGAAAGCTATCACCCGTATTGGAGGCTATGGAGGTACCATTGAATTTCGCGAGAGGAACCCTCAGGCTGAGTGTTGGACCGGACACCACGCAGGATGATGTTGATTTGGCATCAAAGATCATAGTCAAGGAGGTGAAGCGCCAACTTGATCTTTAGGAAGTGCGTGCTGGTCGGTATGGGGTCCGTTCCAATATCCAAATCGTAGTAAAACTATGATGATGCACGTACATTTATGTAATGGTTTTGGTTAGTCATGACAAACACCACAATTCGTGTACTAAATTCGAAAATTGTAATTTTTTTTCTTATTCGCAAAAGTCCATCAACCCTACTCTACTAGTAGTGCACGCAGTGTGTAGTTTATCGCCATGTTTATCGCCGAACCGTGCATCTGTATTCTCAATCCCATCACACTAACCAAAAAGCTATCGAAATCAAGTCAATTGACTCAGGTCCCTTAAACTCCCTTTGCAATCAAGAGCAAAGCAGGCAAAAAAATAGCAGCAGCAGAGATAATATACGCAGTCGAGAACAAATCCCTTGCAAATTGCTGAACACCCAGCGAAACTAGGTACACAAGAGCACCATAAATGGGGAGAATACCGAGGTACCCTTTCAACTCCACCATATGCAAAGGATCCAATTTAGTCTTGAGGAAATCATATGCAAACTCATTATCTTTGCTCCAAGTTTTTTTCGCAACGTTTTCTTTTCTATTTTGAATGACTGCATCGACAATCTTTCCCTTCTCAGATTCTGTGAGAAGGGATAGACCAGGGTTGTAGATGGTGGTATCTTCGTCCGCGACGTATCCTCTTTCAAGTCTAACTCCAGCTGTTTGAATGTTGATAATAGTTTAGGAATGCAAGTGAGTCGAATCCATCATGTTACAAATATGCACAAACCAGACACCTGTATCATATATGGCAAAATTGTAACTCTAGAAAAAATTGAACTTACAGGAACTAATCATTCCACCAACACCCTTTCCCTCGGTAATAATCTCACTGATTGACTCAAAAGTCTTGAAAGAAGCAGCAATATCCCCTGAGGAATCTTTAAGAGACTGGATGACATTTGCAACCGTCTCAACATCACTCGTATCGGTATAATCTTCGTAGGCTTGAGCGACTCCGGGTGTGAGAGTTGTACTGGAGAGTGCAATCATGGCTGCGAATGTGAGGGATGTGATTCCCTTTTGAATGTCTTTGAGTTCTTTGTTTTCGTGAATGCCGTTGATTTTGTGTGCGTTTAGACTATGGGGTACTCTTGGACGTTCATTTGTATTTGTTTTGAGAAGTTGAGTTTGAAGAGAGAATGAAGAGAAGGCATGCACTGGTGCATGGTATGATATGAATATGGCCAGCAGGGACAATATTGTTGGCACCACTGCTTGGGTGTTGGTACGCTTTGAATTCATTGTATTCTTATTGCTTCTTTGCCAGATGATGGATGTGCCTGTACGTACTGATTATTGATGAATTCAATCAACAGATTAGCTGTATGTCTACCAGTATGTAGTAGTGCTAGTACATAGATGTATTGTCCATCGATCCAGCTTGCAAAGCTTGCTCATTCATACGTTTTCTTCAACCGGTCCTAAGATACTCAATACGATATGAACCCCCTTTGTGGGGGTAGGATAGTTCCTCTTCCAATTAAATTTTCAAAACAGAAAAACCTCTCACCACCAAATGCGACCTACAGTAAGTACCTACTGCCAGTACGCGAGTATGTATTAGGTATTAGGTCTACGCATACGAAATACCAGAGCTACTGTAGCGCTCATTTTTAATTCAATCATCAATCATGTTAGCAGCCGATAAGCTTCAACTAAAGACATCGCTCAAGCAACAAGCTACAGCCCTCAAAGAAAAGGAATTCAAACTCCATCATGAAAATCTCAGGACTGTTGGCACACAAGCAGCCGTCCTCGCCGGTCTTGACATCACAATGCTCATTGAACTCTCACCATCCCTCGACTCGGAATGGATTATGAGCACAGTGGAAAGTCATTACTTACACTATCTACCCAGAGTTATCAAGTTCTTCTACTACATTACAATCGTCTCGGCATTTTGCGCCAATATATTCGTGGTTGGACAAACCACCGTCCTGTCTGTCATGGGAGCCTCACTTGCATTGAGAGGACCAGATGGCTCCATGATGCATGCAACTGATGGTCTTTACGATGAACGAAATACCGTTTTTCGGGCTTTTGCGTATGGCCTTGGATCTACACTTGTCTCTGTGATTTTGGGTTTATGGCTGATCATACCGCCCGAGGCTGCATTCGTTTGTATGGTGTGTACTTGTTGTACGGCGAGGATTATGAAGAATCATTATACCAGGATTAAAGAGAAGTTTATTTTCAATGAAGAGGATACTGTCGACTTTACAGATTTATTCGATGGGCAAGGGAATTTCAATTTCAATGAATCAAAATCAAAGAGAGGAAGAAAAAAGAAGGGAGGGGCGGGTATACTCGCTAGAAAAGGCCAAGATCACAATCGGCATGCAAAGTATTCACCTTCTCCTAGTATAAATTTGGATTCGAGTGACTCGGAAGACAAAGAAGATGTTTCTTATTATAATCAAACGACGACGAGGAGAAGAAATATGAATGGCAAGAGCTTTCATGGGGGTAAAAGCGATTATGATTATGAAGATTCTTCTCAACTGATAACAGTTTAAACAGTATTGAAGAAACAAATGTCTGTCACCTCATTGGATCCTATGCACCAGATTCACCGCTGTCATTAGCAATACTAAAGCGTTCACAATCGGCACGAATGCACCGAGTGACACTACTTTCTGAAAGGACACATAAGCAACCAGCAGCACCATCAAAATGAAAATGTTTCTCATTGACAATCCGTCTGCCTCACTTCGAACTAAATCGTTTGCCATCTTCTCCTCCATCTTGGTCTTTTGCTCCGTTGATATTTCAATCATTGATGACGCAAGATCCTTTCTTTCTTGGGAGATGATACATCCTATCCCTTTGGCATCCTTGATCATTTCGAAAATGTCATCTTTTACATCCAGGGGGCATTGAGCAAGAGCGGAAAAGAATTTCGTACGAAGAGTTTCGTTCTCCACTTGGTTGCCAAGATTTTTTGCAATGAGGTTCATGGATTGGATCTTGAGTCGGGTTGAGTTTGTCCTGATTCCTAGAAGGAGCATGTTTGTGGCATTTCTATGAGTAACGATGATAGTGCTATCACAATATGATTTTAGTTCTTTCAATTGGTATCGATGGGCATTGACGAGACCGTCCACTAAATCAGTTTCGGAATACGTGTATGTGCCCATTTCTGTTGAGCTAGGCGGTAGAAATCCCGTGTATAGATAATAGAGTAGCCGAACACCTTGAGCATATGTACCCGTTATCTCGAGAGTGGTCAAGGAATTGCTCTCGGTACGAGCATTGTCCAATAGCAATCCAAAGTAATTACTGGCGCATCGTATGATGCACTCGTGGGCGTATACAACCTTTCCTTCGATCAGGAGACTAATGTCTGCAAATCTTTTGTCTTCTAATGCTCTGCTCATGTCAGAAGCAAAACTTGGAAGTGGAGGATTGATTCCTTCTATGTATTCATCAGAAGAATCGTCGATTTTGTACCCATGATCAACATCCAAAATCTGTCGACACTTTGAAGTCAACTTCTGCAGGTTTAATCGCTTAGCGGCGTGCCAGATGTTCAATAATGTCTCGAAGGCCAACAGGTTGAGGTTAGGAATATAATCTGTGTAGATGAAGCACATAATGCTTTTCATTACATCGTAATGTATACCAGTGATAACTAGTTCCGTCATGGACGAAAAGTCCTGAGGATTATCTCTCATCATTAGCATTTGATTCAGTACGTTGGATCTTTGAGCTATTATGACTCTGTGGCAATACAATCGTCTTCCACCTGCAATGAGTACACAATCGATGGTGGATTTTAATGTTTCTTCCTAAACATTCCATTCATAAATTGGTCAGAATATTCGAGCTGAGAGAAATGTACTTGTGCACGTGTACTTGGAACATGCAAAACGCATCAACTTACTTCTCTGATGGATTTAAATAGCATCGACCCAAGTGATCTTCCCATTGCGTCGTCTGAAGCAATGCAAAAAGTTGAGTTGGTACCGCATGCAACATGGTGAATACGTTTCCCTTCAAGTGGCTGAAAGATGAGCTCATTGGGCTTGATTGGGACCGCAGTAGAGTCATTGGTGTTAATGTCTCCAATTCCACCCATTTCATGGTCATCTTCTCGATGCGCTATTTTCTGCCCGAGTTACGAATAATGATTAATGATGTACCAGCTACAAGTGTGTTATATTCGTTGTTCAATTACTCATTCTCAATCCATCTTCCACGTACCTTTTGAATTTCCATCGTCTCATCACCCCAGACGAATATGCTTCCCGTGCTCGAAACAGCCGCACAATGAGCCCTACCTAGGGAAATTTGAGATATCTTATCCTCTTTCAAGCTTTTGATGCTCCTGGGGATCGCCCATTTTGGTATCCTCAGATGACCCGACATTGCTAAAACTTGTCTACGAAGAGAGTCATTTTTCTCACTGTTACCGAACTCGTACGATGAAATCTCGCCATGCCCAAGGCAATTGCTGTTGCCTCCACCACCCCAGGTGTAGACCAGACCATTTCTATCAATCGCTGCACTATGAATTCCTCCCGCAGAAACAGATTTAATAACGACTCCTGTTGAAGGACCAAACTGAGGTATTATGCGAGGAAGCCAAACGTCATCCCATAAGTTTGGTGCTTTATCTTCTTTGGTACCATTGTATCTGTCTCGATGTCGCTGTAATTCAATCCTTCGTAGATGTAATGGATCAAGATCGATGACACCGCATTGACCGAGAGAATTTGATCCCCATGCAAATACTTCTCCACTATCTGATAGCGCAAGTGCATGGTCCGTCCCCGCAGAAATACCCACAATGTTCTTATCAGTGAGACGAGGTATAATAGATGGTTCACTGTCGTATCGCTTGGGATCCTTCAATTTCCGATTTCCAAAGAAGTTTATTTCCACCTCTCTTTGGGGCTTCCCTGTGCCAAGGCGTCCATGAGATACAACCCCCCAAGCGAGGACCTCACGTTTACTCGAAGTGGTTTCCATTTCTGACTGGACCAAATATTCTTCAACCAGAGCAAGTGTATAGCCACTTCCACAAGAGACTTTGATGGTATTGAATCCCTAACAAATTCGAAACAAGTAGAATTTCAGCATACATGATAAGCAGGAAAGGAGATGAAAATTGTGACAGTCTACACACACCTCGAGCGTATTCAATTTCTTTGGCAATGTGCATTCCCTGTGTTCGCCAAAGACATGACCACATACAATGGATTTCCCCCAAGTGAAGAGATTGTTGTTTGAATCTATAGCAGCCGAGTGGCTGCTAGTTTCATCCGAACCTGCAGATATTGCAGTAATTAAAATCCTCTCACCACTAGAGTCTACAAATGCACTTATGAGGCGTAAATAACGACAATATTCGAGCTCTCCGTGTCCAAGCTGACCATGACTTCCATCTCCGCAAGAGTAAACAGTGCCCATATTTGTCAAGGCAATAACATGGCACGATGAGCATTCCACTGAATTTATATTCTCGCGGGCTGATAGTTGATTAAACAACATTGGAGTTGGATCTATACAGAGCGTCTCGCCACCTTTGTTTGGACTGCGTTGAATACCCTGGAAGCAACGATAACGGTGTCAGAAATATGAGATAATTTGAGGATTAGAATGTTTCAAATGAAACTTACCAAGCATTCATTCGCATTATCTCCCCATGCAAATGTCTCGTTTTCAAAGGAGGGTGGGCTGCTTTCGGATGCTAACTCATCAATGGTCTCTCTGAGGGATTTGCGATATTTATGATTGTCCTTAACGCCGTTTGACAAAATTTCTTCCCTCGAGATTCCATAATGAAATGGTCCCGTATGCAATGGCTCGTGAAAAGTTATGCTGGTAGTGCCCAGCTCATAATCCACGAGTAGACTATCCGGCGCGCTCCCGGCAGCCAATGGAACTTTACTACAACAGTCACTGAATGAGTCGTCGCTAATGCAGAAGAGAGGAAATCCTTGACTAGAACAACATTCAACAGTAAAGATGCAGGAGGTGATACAGTCTTCACCATTATCTTTGAATAGATCGTCTCCCTCCTTGCTTGTCCAAAAGACGTCAACCCTTTTCAAATTTGATGTATTAGACGCAAGAAAAATTAAGGCGATTGCGAAGGAAAAATTTGCGTTTGACTTACACGGATGTATAATGAAGAATCATCCCAACTCCATAAGATTCATGACCCCATTTTTTGTTGGACACTGTGCACTGTATAAGCGCTGATGTCTGTTTTCTTTCTTTAAACACAAAGTCACGAGATATTGTCGAATCACCTTCTAAAAGTCGCTTTAGCACATGGATAATGTGGTCTCCACTAGAAACAGCTCTCGACCACCCAGCTGAGATCGACATTGCATTTGATGTAATGTTGCGCACAGATCCAACTTCGAGCTGCAGATCTAATGACAACACTGCCTGAACTATTCTTTGAGAGGTTCGAGAATACTCGAGACTCCCCCATTTGAATTCCCAAGTCTTTCGGTCTTCTCCCTTTAGTTTCTCGAATGCATTATTGTCAAGAAAAATATCATCATGTACAATACAATGTTCAGCATGTGTCAATTCAGAAACAGCCCCGTCTTCAAAACATTCAATGCACATGATGAATTTCCTTCCTCCCAGCTCAGCCTTGATTATATCAATATATGGTAGGCAAAGAATTAATTCTTTAGTATGGTTCCCACAAAATGCCGTCATTGAAAAGTCGAATCGAACAAGATCCGCTTTACTGTTATCTCCTCCCTTTTGGAGCAACATAGATCGCAGAACCATGTATGCATTTTCACCGTCCCGGACTTTCCAAAGTACCTTCTGCAACAAACTAGAGACTTTATCTGGATGGACGAGTGATGACTTAGTCAGAGGAGAAGTTGTTGCTGCAAGAATCTTGTTCATTGTGACATGTTCAATCGAGGTGTCTATCAAAAGTAGACTCTCTGAGCTACTCCTTTGGTGTTGCATCATTCGTTGATATTCAATATAATGAATTCAAAAAACCTCTCATATTTTGAATTTTGAAATTTATTAAAATAACCTAAATGAAAGAGAGCTGAAAATTTCAAATTCAATTGTGTAGGACCGAATTTAAACAGGAAGATATACGATTTCTGTTCTGTGGCCTCAATTACGCTTTGCCCGGGGTAACCTCAGAGTACGCTTTATTTCTAAGCTGCTTCATTACATCCTGAAGAGCTGAGCGGATACCCATCATAAGTTTATCAGCCTCCACTTTACCAAAAACGAGAGGCGGCTTGATTTTGATGACTGGACGAGAAGAGGAGCAATGATTAGATACATGCATGTACAAAAATGAATGCTCACTACTGACAGATGTTGAC
>Ga0115005_10003035_pt1 | contig 13330 bp, 8 predicted proteins | sample ArcOceMetagenome_FD_87163 | JGI IMG/M metagenome (GOLD analysis project Ga0115005, IMG submission 87163) | Marine eukaryotic phytoplankton communities from Arctic Ocean - Arctic Ocean - Greenland ARC118M Metagenome | ecosystem: Environmental > Aquatic > Marine > Oceanic | place: Arctic Ocean... | reverse complement strand
CATTGACAAGCAAGTAACAATCACAGCTGTTTGAACAAAATGAACACTTCTCGCCAAGGTCAAGGAAAGGGCGGAATCATGCGAGCTCCCCTCTCCAACATTCGCAATGTCAGTCAGGGCGACGATGAAGGATCTGTTTCCTCTAAACGGTCAAGTGCCTCTCGTGGTTCCTCTAATCCTCGTGCTTCTCGTTCACGGGCTGCTTCTCGAGAACGTGATAGCAATATCAGTACCAATAGCGGTGATGGAAACAGCAGGTACAAGCTAAGGAGCAAAGTCAATGATACTCCTTCTAATTTGTCCAGGAGGCCTAGAATACCCAGGGCTGCTTCCAATGTCACCAAAGCAAATACCCTTCGTAATGCACACAACCAGAATGGGAATGTTGCCTCTTCTGGAAATAGCGTTGGCTCGGGGTCTGCTTCTTCATTCGCCGCTGCTCCTAGCACTAGCTACACCCCTAGCACTAGCTACACCACTCCCAAAACTAATACCAGTCTATACAACAATAGTAACAATACCAGTAACAGTAACAGTCATGAAAATGGAGGAAATGGTAACGCTGGTAATAACAGCAACGCCTATGGAGCATATGGAGCATATGGAGATCATAATTTAACCCAGTCCGTACAGGATCTGAAACAAAATAGAGTGGAAGCACAGCAAAAGAGGATGGAATGGGCCAAGAGAAGAGGACAAATGACCGAAGGCGATACCATGCGTGCTGATGCGAATAATGGAAATGTTAATGGAAATTCAAATCAAGCAGTGAATTACAGCAGTCACCGTCAGCAGCAGCAGCAACAGCATTTTCAACAGTATAAGCAGCAGCACCAGCAGGAGCAGCAATATGCTCCTCCTCCTCCACCGCCTACATTGACGCCACCCACATCCGCCAAACAAAACACGCCCTCACCCTCCCGATCCACTGCCACGGACGAAAGTATTGCACTCACACGACCACAACTGGAACAAATTATTCAGGATAGAATCAATACCACCACTACCACCCTCCAAGAACAAATTGCCCACCAGGAAAAACAAATCTCGGACCTGAAATTCTTCCAAGAGCTTGACCTTGACAAACAGTCGCAACCGCAAGTAGCAATACCACCCGAATATCAAGCACAAATGCAACAACTCCAAACGGAAAATGCTCATTTCGCTCAAACGTTATTACACCTCAAGAATCAAAACATTGATTTGCAAGCTAATTTACAAGCGTGTAATCCACCCATGAGCAGTCCTGATGCGTATAAAAAGGCGTTAAAGTATCAATCAGAGTTGTTGGACAGCAAGAATTTACTGCAAGAAGAGATTTTGAGGAGGGAGAGGGCGGAGACGAATTTGGAATGTGTCAAGATGGAGAGTGATGAGAACTGCACAGTTTGGGAAGGCAAAATTGTGGCAATGGAAGGAATTTTGGAGGAGAGAGTGAGAGATTTGGATGATGGTGTGCAGATTATGAAGGCGATTGAGGATGAAATGGAAGAAGTCCAGAATGAATTGGAGCAGGAGAGGGAGAAAGGGGAAGACACGAAGTTGCAATTTGAAAAATTTGAGGAGGAGAAGAATAAATTGGCAAAATCGTTGGCGGAGGAGTTGAAGTCTTCCAAGCTTCATTTGGAGGAGGTGGAAGAGAGGTTTGATGCGGAAAAGAATGAGTTGGAGGGAAAGTGCCAAGAGTTGGAAGAGGGTGTGAAACTTATGAAAGACAAGGTATTAGATATGGAAGATACGAGGAAGAGTTCCTTGAAGGAACTGAAGAAAGTGCACGAGAAGAGTGTTTTGGAGCTTCACAAAGCTTTGTCGGAGAAATCAGATGAAGCCAAGGAGCTCATAGAGCAGAATCGTTCCATGGAGGAAGTTGTGAAAATGTACCATGAAAAAGCGCGTGGTGAAATTCACGAGTATGCAAGGCAGGCTGAGGATGCTCAGGCCAATGAGATTGAGGCAAGAGAACAGCTTCAAGATTATATCAACAAGGTTGATGATGCAGAAAAGGAGATTGAGGCTTTGTTGAAGGATATGGAAATGATGAAGAACGAACTGGACGATAGAGATGCGCAAATTGAAGAGATGGAAGAGAAACAATCTCATATGGCTGAAACTATCAGAGCAAATTCATCTATAAAGGCAAAAGAGCATCAATTCATGAGAGATAAAAAGAAATGGTCTGCAACAGAACAAGCATTGAGGGATGAACTGAAATCCATCAAGGAGCGATTTGGTGAAGTTGCCGATGAGAGCAATAATCTGAAAACCGAACGTGATGGACTTGACGATGCGTTTAGGCATGTAGAGGAGGAGAATGAGTATCTGAAGAAGAAGTTGAATGAAGTAGAAAATGATCTTGAAAAGGTTTGCGAAGCTTTGGAATCTGTTGAGGATGAGTCCATGAGCAGGATCGAAAGCCTGGAACAAGAACTTGTCAGAGCCAATAATACGGTTTCGTCTAGGCCCTCTCCTCGATTAGAAGCCGAAACGTCAGATTTGAAAAACGCTCTTCGTAGCAAGGATGAAGAAATTCGTCACGTAAAGGAATTGGCAAGATTGGCAATGCACGAAGTTGAGGAATTGAAACAAAGGGCAAGTCGCGCATCTCCAAGCAGTAAGGCGACACCTCGTTCAAAGAACTTGTCTCCATATATTGACGAGCAGACACCTCGCGTTAAGAACTTGTCTCCAAATATTGACGAGCCGACACCTCGTAAAAAGAATTTTTCTCCTGATATTGACACGTATGAAAGTGAGGGACGACGTTATGAATCTGCTGGAGGCGAAGCTTCCTCTGAAGACATAGTCTGGGATGAAATGGATAACATGAAAACTTCCAAGCCAACTAAATCTCCTCCCCGGCCGGTTGCAGAAGAATCGCCGACGCGTAACCGACGCTCGATTGAGAATGATGCTATTCGTTCGTATATGCGTCACAAAAGAAGGAACTACAGACAATAATCACTCTATCAAGTATTTTCTATCAGGTAACATCAGTTTGAAGTTACAATGATGCTCATATTCAATTGACACGAGTAAAATCATTTAATTTGGCAAAGCATTAAATGTATGACGGTGCTTTGAACTACTTGTTGGTAAACACCATTTAAATAATAATGCTGCATATTTTTCTGTTCCCTATTCATGGCGTCGATGGCATGCATGTGATCATCTGCATTTGTTTTTCGACTTCATCGAGTATGTTTTTTGACATGCTATACATCGGAAGTAGGGGGAAGGGGTATTCGACTATTGTGTAGCAAAAATTGGATTTGAATATTAGGAAACGACTCGCGATTCTTCGTATTCTGTATATCCTGAACATTAAACTTACTCTCCAGCCCAATCTCGTCAATCCCGACCAAGACATATGTTGCAAATGTGGAGGTTACAGTTGCTGGGACAATTGTTACACCAACGCCCATCAGTGCAGCGGGGAGTAGAAACATATATAACACTGTGGGAGGTGGGATATGAGATCTGAGTGATCGACATCTTACTCATCAGTAATACGGCGAAGATGAAAACTTACCTAATACTCTACTGGTATGCCGAGTATATGTTGGAGGAACCGGGGATACAAAGACTCTCGTACAAATGCCAACTGAGGTTTCTATGTCATAAAGAGTTTCTTCCATTCGCAACAAGATGACAGGAGGTAGAGACACGCCGCCCTGACTACTGTCCTTTACAAGAATGGATTGTAAATACCGAATCCTTGTGATAACAGCAATTGGCCGTCTTGATGGGCTACTGAGCAACCAGTCCCTTTCTTCGGGAAACCCTTGAAACAAGGCACGAATCATATCTGTGTCATCATCATTCTTTCTGAAACTCGCTTTGAGTGACCATCCAAGGAATGCAATATATCTTACAATCAGCAGCGCGACCTTTGGATTATGCGCAAGCACATGGGTTCCTATCAAACCAGCCAGCGTTCTAGTTGATTTTGACAAAACTCCCCAGGCTTTTCTAGTCTCTAACATTCTGTCAAGTGCTCTATTTGTCTTCAAAGTCAGCAGCAGAAGAATTGGGGCCTGGATAAAAGTAAGCGTCATGGCGAACTTGGTTGCACTCATGTTCAACGAAAATTTTCCGATGACTTTGAACAGAACCATCGTCCAGCATGCAACAAAAGCAATAGTAGGCGCGATGTTCAGTGCCGTAGTGGAAACAAAAATAGAGGTCAAATGTCTAGCATAGCGTATTAGAGAATGGGCCTGGTGGCGTTCCCAGTCTTCATAGCCCCATGACTTGGTGAAAGTGCTATCTCTCGATACTTGCCAGCAGGGTGTGGTAAGAGATGACGTTGGTAGATCTCGGACTCTCTGGATGTCTTTGTGGAATTGCTGGAGGGAGCTTTCCGACTGCAGCTGAGAGTGGTTTGGGGAGATTGTTAAAGGAAGCACAGACGATGTTGGTGCGCTCACATTTCCATATGCAGCATTCGATAGAAATACTAACAGTAATGAAAGAGCCCTCATTATGAACTCTGTGGGTGACACCTTGTACATGTGATTGTATGCTTGTCTTGGGCTATTGCCTATATCTCTCCTCCGTATTTATTATGTGTGCTGCGTTAGATCCAGGTTTGATGGTGGTTTTCAGTTTGAGAAAACTTTGAATGCAGAATTCGAAAATGAAGGTTCTTCTTCCACACCCTTATAAAGACGCGGATAATGGATTTGAGTTCGAGTGTCCAACAATGACAGTCACCAAACTGCATGAAAAATGCAATAAACAATAAACAATCATTTTGAATTGATGCATTCGTTTTCAATGAGGAAATTTGCATTAGTTTCATTAACAGCGATGTCACGTAAGAAATCCCATGTTTAGCCTGCAGGTCAAACAAATTGTGCATTTAATCAAACCCCACAACAAATTATATATTCAATATATAGTATGTGTGATATATGTAGAGCATCAAATTTTAGGTTCAGTGGTACCATTGAGAAGTCCGATGTACTAATAATTATTTAAATGAACCTCTTGCATTGACATTTCTGAGGAGTTCTACCGCTGGAGCCACCTTTTGCTCCATGGACCTTCTGTCGTAAGAGTTTCTTTGCATTGCTATACTATGCCCCATGTACAGTGCGAGTGCTTCCAACTCTTTCTCGCTTGCGTCAGACCCTCTCACATGTGTCACGATCATATCCCTCAAAAGATGCGGGTTCGTCTTCTTCCCAGTGTGCTTAAAACACGACCTTGCAACTAAACTATAAACAGTGTCTTGCGTGAAAGCTTTCCCCGTTCGTGGTTGTACAAAGAAATGATTTCCGATAGGTTGTAAGCAAGGTCTCCATCTCTCTAAAAAATCATCAATGGCGGGTGTAAGTTCTTGCGCAAGAACAAGTGGTGGTCTATCTCCATACGTCTTCCCTGTTTTATAATCGTCAGGACCATGCTTGATTGTCCAGCAATTCATTTTTGAATCCCTAAGAAAGGATCTATCTATTTCCAATTCCCTAAATGTTCTTTGACGGTCAGGGACGCAAGAGAAAAATGACAGTATCAAATATGCCTGGAACTTGGTGGCGACCTTTCTCTGTAGCGGAGTAAAATTGGCAGCACCAGGACAATCAGAATCACCTATATTTGACCTTTTTGAACGACTACGTGTAGTAGCCTTCTCCTCGTAACATTGGATTTCTTTCTCTAAATCTTCCTTCAAGAGCCGAACTACGTCCAGGTATTCATCCCAATCTAACCACTTCCGATCTTCTTCGCTGCTTCTGGGACTAACAATCTGTCTACGGTTCGCATCTCTGTGCAATTTTCTTAACTCTCTTACAACTGGTATGTCTCCAAAGCTCTTTTCCCCATAAGATGGATCGGCGGTGGATTCATGTCGATACCTATATTTTAACAATTTTGTCAGCCCCCGCAACATGTTTGCCTCGTATGAATCTGAAATGTGTCTTGTTCTTCGCAACCAAAGTATAAAATCGATTATTGGTTGGGCAGATGTAGCATTCTTGTCTGGAAATATGTCATTAACAGTGAAGGGAGCATGTCCCTGTTCTAATCCAATGTCATTTATGTACCACCCTAAAAACAGTTTTGCATGACGAATATACACCGTTGCTGTCGCCTTGCGTATTGGACTTTCTTGTACAGATGCACTTGGCATTATCATGAAATCGAGAAATTCTTCAAGATCTTTCGCCAAGGTTGGATGCAAAGTTTTGTAATTAGATGGAAGCCCATAGTTATGTTGATTCGTTGTGGAAGTGTGTCGTCGCTTGGCCTTTTGGTTGACTATAACCGATTTGAAGAGTGGTGTATTTGCCTTTTCTGAAGTTCCATTGAGTTCAGTTTGTTGTCCATTGATTGTCGAACCTCTATTAATTGCATCAAGCGAAACGGCACTGTTGGTCTTTATGAATCCATTCTGTATTGTACCATCTTCTCCACGAGGATGTTGTTCAGACACCTTGTTCTCCCCATTCTTTGCAGAGACTTTCTCGCTTGTTCCATTCCTAGTTTCTGCCGTTATGCCATTGGACGAAATTTGTTCACCTTGTTCTGTAGCTGACACCATCTTCATCAGTACCCCTCTCAATAAATTACTCTTGATAGGATTGAGACCAAAATCATTTTTGAGCAAAGAACCTAAGACTTCTGGCCGATCTACGAAATCTTTGCTGAGAAGATAAAGCTCGGAAGAGGAGGTAAATCCCATTTCTTTGATATCTTGCAGTATATCATCTTGCGTGTTTGATGGAAGAGACATGGATTCTAGACTCTTCTGGAATTGTTCAAAATTGTGATTTTCATGAGTAGAAAGTGCCGTTGACATTTTCATTGGAATGGAATTTGAATGGTTTCGTATGCAGCCCAAATTGTGAGGATAGTTGCATGATTTCCAACGAAATGGCTTGTAACTAGAAGGATAGAAAGCTGAAACATATCCCGAATATATCCCTATGATGATTATATAAAATGTAGTTAGAAACATATCTACCAGTCTGCATTGGTGGTGGGCTGTGTTGTGTGTGACAATGGATTATCATGTTTGTTGTTTCGGTTTCTTGTCACGCGTTGGTTGTGGTTTGGTCACTCACTTTGGATTTTGATGGACGGTAAAAGGAAGAAGAGGGGAAAGAGAGAAGATAAATGTGAAATTTTGAAAATTAGCTTTTTCAAAATCCCAAAAATAACGGTTGAAATGGAAAATCCTTGAAAAAGAGGAACACGAACCGATTTGAGCCCTTTTGTAATGCCTCATCGAGGATACCTCCTGTCACTACAAGTTTTACTACCGTAAGAAGTCAAGACTGTTCTATTGAATTCCAAGTGGAACATCCTACCATACCAAGACTATAACTCTTGAATTTATACGACTGCTCGTTTCGGTGGAATTCTGGTCGAAGAAGAGAGAACACAATTTCAAATTCATTCGCAGCAGCAAGCATAGGTTCTGCGACATATCATCAATTTCATCATGAGCACAACGGAAGCTCAAACTGCTGCTGAAGAAATGGCTACCGCTGCCATGTCTGACAACTTCACCATAGGCTCAGAGCAAATAATTGTGTCTTTAGTTCTCCTGCTGGTTTCTTCGTTTCTACTATCGCGTTCGCCTAAATCGAAAATGAGCATAAAGACAATTATAAAACGGCTGTCAGGAAGTCGGAGCAGCTCCAGTCTTTCTCACGAAGAAGGTAGGCCTTCTTCAGACGCAACTACGCCAATTAGAAAATCAAAAAGTTCGGGTTTTGTGGCGTGGACAAACGATAATATTGCATCGCCAACGGTCTGTACAGGATTTATTTTCGGTCCGTATGGTGAAGATGACAGTGAAACTAATAATTCAATCTTGGAAGAAGAGAAGTTCTACACTGATCATGAAAGATTTGCAAATGCTTACCATAATACAATACAGCATTCAGAGTATCGAAAACTTGTTCTACCCCCGGAATGTAAGCTGCTTGATCGCACCAAAATAAAGTCGCGACAGACGGATATTACTGCAACTGCAGCTGATACATGGGTGAAACTTGTCGAGGATTTTCACAAGATTATATCTTTTGATTTTATTGGATATCTTATTCATTTCAATATTCGAATTTTCAAAGCTTTGCAATATAGATGGATGAAGATGTGGGGCAGAGGTGTTCCAGAGGAAGATGAGGAAGAAGATGACGATAACACGGTTGCTAGTAATGGTAGTAGGAGAAGTCTTCATAGTAAAGAGGGGAGTGTGCAAAGCGTCACACAGGGTAACAGCCTTGTGCAAAGTCAGGGGCAAAGTGGTAGCAGACAAACCTTGAACGGGTTTGTGTCGGCGCCGTCTACGCCGTTACCTCCGGGCAAACAAGGTGGTAATCAAATGGAAATTAATTCCATCACAACATCTACCAGTGAGACGCTTACTATCCCACAGTCAGAAAGTCTGGATAATAGCACTGCTGGAAGTTTTTCATATGGGAAGGAGCGGGATCGATTCTACACTGGAGACGAGCATGATCTAAACCCGAGGCTGTTTGAAAGAAGTCTAGATAGAATGTCACCCAGAAGACAGAAATCCACTTTTTATGACGAGAGTTTCGATGTGTCCACTCATTCTCTAGAAGATTTGTCTGAAGATATGCATGAAGATATATGGGTTCCTCTCAATATCGATAATGACCATAATAATTATGCGAGTAACTTGAGTCCCCTACGTGGGGTATCTAGTGACAAAAGGGATTGTCAGCATGCCATCATTGATGGCAGTCATTCCTCTTCACTAGGAGACAATGATTACGGGGCACAAGCATCAATGCAAGCGTCATCTGGCAATGAGACAAATTCTTTGGATTCACTATCACTGCCGACTTTACCGCGTAAATCCGCTGGAATTCAGTTTCAAAAGAAAAAGGATAATCTTGAAAAATGGCGCACTGCTTCAAAGTCTCTTGTTCGTCAACTACCAGTTATTAATGCAGTAGATGCAGTGGATGAGACGGAGCGAAAGACGCATGAAATGGTTTATTTCGATTCAGCAACAAATGATGCTTCTATTAAGAAATTGGAAAGAGAGGCTCCTATGCCAGATCGAGAGGGGTACATTTTGGGTGATCAGTTCTTGGTAGATCCTAGAGACACCCCTCTTCTTGTATTTGTGAATACTCGATCTGGGTCTCAACAAGGCCCCATCCTAAAAACTCAATTGAGGAGTTTATTGAATCCGATTCAGATTTGGGACTTGGCAGATGGTGGACCGGAAAAGATTCTGAAGAGTTTTAGTGTATTTTCGAGACTAAGGCTTTTGGTATGCGGTGGCGATGGGACTGTGAGTTGGATTATTTCTGCTTTGGATGAAATGCAACTTGACCGATGGCCCCCGATTGCTATCTTGCCTTTGGGGACTGGAAATGATCTTGCCAGAATACACGGTACGTCCTCACAAAAATTGTCTAGCATCGATAATGAGAACTTGTGTCTTTCTAATGCACCGCTTGTTATTGTAGGCTGGGGATCTGGTTATGCAAATGAATCTTTACTCATGATTCTAGACCAAGTGAAGGAATCATACATATCTCTGCTTGATAGGTGGACTCTGAATATTGAATGCAAGAAAAAGAAGAAAGCTACGAAGAAGAAGACTGAGTCTAAACCTTTCATTAACTACATGAGCATCGGCATGGACGCCGTTTCTGCCCTGCAGGTTCACAACTTACGAGAGAATAGTCCAAACATGTTCTTTTCAAGAGCTGTGAACAAAGTTTGGTACGCACTTTTTGGAGCTGAGGATGCAATCAAAGCTTCTTGCTCGGATTTGCCAAAGCAGATCATTCTTGAAGCCGATGGTGTTGAGGTGCCAATTCCAAAAGATTCTCAGGGCTTGATCTTTTTAAATATTGATTCTTACCTGGGAGGTGTTCCTCTGTGGTCGCGTGGAGTCCCTATCCAAAAGCGGCCTGCGAGGTATATTCGTGAACGCCGGTACAGTGATGGTGATTCCTTGCACGACGATTTTGACGATGGTGACTACTTTAGTGAGAAAAGACATGTTATGTCTTTTGATGAGTCTGACAGTATTATTGATGACGGCAGCATTGTAGAAAATGAGAATATTGACATGACTCCAGAAGATCGGCTTGCCAGGATCATGGATTGTACATCACCTAGCAGTTGTCAGGATGGCAAGTTGGATGTAATTTCACATCGAGGGAACTTTAATTTGGGTCAAATCCGTGTAGGCCTCTCGAATGCTCAGAGATTGTGCCAGTGTAGTAAAGTAAAAATCACGATGAAGAAAGGCACTGCTGTACAGGTTGACGGCGAACCGTGGAAGCAGGACAGTGGGACACTCACTATAGAACGCCAGAAAGACCCTGCGATGATGCTGCATAGAGCTCTCGAAGAAGGCGGTGGAATAGAGACGGAGGTTGCCAATCTTTTAGAGTGGGCCGAAGAGAAGAAAATTATCATGAAGGATACACATACAACTCTGATGAAAGAATTTAGTCGAAGAATTGAAAAGAAAACGCGTGCAAGAAGGAACAAGACTCAACAAACAGTGTTTGCATCAATGAAAAAAAGGATTGCAAGTTCCAACAGATTCCCATCGAATTCCGATTTATAGTGAAATGATAAGGGAAGGCCAAATAAATACCCAGCTTGGTCCATTATGATCTATATGCCCAAAACCTAGGTTTGAGTCTGCCTATTTTTTTAATTGGTGGCATTTGACTAGTTTAATCTCTCTTACATAATTTATCTTCTAGGCTTTCCTCTTTTGTTTGACCCACGCTGGTTTGGCAAAGCTCCACCTCTACCACCAGATCCTCCGGCATAACCCTTTCGCAATTCATTTTTGATAACCCCTTCGACTCCTTCGTCGCCTCCCTCTCCTCTCCTTCTCTTGCTAAACTTGCTAGCATTTTGCAACTGTTCCTTCAGTTCACGCGTAGCCATTCTTTGGGCTTCACTCACGCGTTCGTGTAGAACCAAAACTGTCTCCTCGTCTAGCTTGAGTTCTGGCAACTTCGTGCCTAGCAATGCTTCTAGTCGTTGATAAACTTCAACATCGTACTGTGTGACCAACGCAATGGCCTTACCGCTTCTTCCTGCACGGGCAGTTCTTCCTACTCTGTGAATATAGTCCTTTCCATGCCCAGGTAAGTCAAAATTGATGACCACGTCAACAGATGGAATATCCAAACCTCTGGATGCTACATCAGTACAAATTAGAATCTCCCGTCCTCCAGATTTGAATTTTGTCAAAGCCCCAAGACGTTTCGGTTGGGTCATTTGGCCATGCAAACAAACTGCGGGGAATCCTAGATTTCTTAACATGAGTGCCAGCCTTTGTACATTATTGCATGTTGCTCCAAACACAAGAATAGATTTTCCAGCATGTTCATTGATCAAATACGTTAGGTAGACATCCTTGTACTTTGCAGGGATGAAGACATAAGATTGAAGTAACTTCTTCGGTGTTTGGAATTTGGTTGCTACTTCAATTCGGACGGGATCTGAAAGTGAAGCTCGCTGAAGTTTTTGAACCTTTGAGGTCATTGTAGCACTGTAGAGCATTGTGCGACGACCTTCCGTAGAGTCTGGTACTACTTCCAAAATTTGGTTGATCTCTTTCTCAAAGTCCATAGAAAGCATGCGATCTGCTTCGTCCATTACCAAGTACTTCAATTTCTTCATATGAAATCCTTTCGTGTTGGTAAGGTGATCAACTAATCTTCCGGGTGTTGCAGTGATAATGTGGGGGTTTCTAGCCAATGCAATACTCTGCGATGCCTGATCTACACCACCAACAATACATACACAATTTGCTCCAATAGCTCCTCCCAAAGCAGCTGCAACTTCATGAATCTGAAATGCCAGCTCACGTGTAGGAGCGAGGATGCACGCAAACACGGCCTTTGTTTGAGGGGTCTCCAATAGAGCTTGAAGGATAGGAATCACAAACGAACCAGTCTTACCAGATCCAGTCTCGGCTAGTCCAATCATGTCCCTACCGGCTAGCGAATGAGGCAACGTTTCTTTTTGGATACGGGATGCATGTGTCCATCCCACTGCCTTTGTTGCTTTGCAGAGTTCTTCATTGACGCCAAGAGATTCAAATGTAGCCTTGGTGATAATTTCATCTGCATCTTCTTCTTCAATATTGGTGTCGTCCTCTTTGGGTGCATTTTCTTCAACTGGTTTATCAATTTTGGGCTCTTTCTTCTCCTTCTTGGGCTCCTCCTTTTTGGTCTTCTTCAAGCTGCTGTCTTTCTTCATCGTTCTTTGATTTATCTGTGCGTATCGCTGCTATGATGGATTGTAGTGGGTAAGTAACTACCACCTTTGGTGTAAAAATTCTCTTTGTTGTGTTCTTTCAAATTGCTTCTGCAATTTCAAATTGATTGGCTTTGAGGCATTTTTCATGCTCCTTCTGTTTTCCCCTTTTGTACCTCTTTTGTTCCTGAAGATCCATCAATGTTCAACGTGAAGCCAGTTGAAAACAAACTGATGTGAACATAAAACCGATGCGACAATATGATGTTCTTTAGGTTTTCTACAACAACTGCACTAGCCTTGACATGTGCTCCGAGTGCTTTGTCGTTCACAGTGCCTCTTCTGGCATCGCCTTCCTTTGTTGGGTCTAGAGCTGCAGTGTCTTTTCCAATGAGAATTCAACTAACTCCACTTCGTATGTCTGCTGATAACGGGGAGAGCGATGTACCAATTACGAGTAAAAGGCGCAAACGCAAAGATGGGAAGAACGCAGCAACGATTCAGAAATCTACTGAACCTGATCCAGTTGAAGAGGTGGTAGAAGTAATGGTTGCAAAGCCCGAACCAGTTGTAGAGGTGGTAGAAGTAACGGTTGCAAAGCCCGAACCTGTTCAAGTTCAAGTTCAAGATATCAGAGATTTGGTTGCGGGGAAAGCACCAGAAGTAGCCCCTGCACCAATAGTAGTTGTTGAAGAGGAAGACGATGATGAATTGGATGATGACGAAGAGTACGAGTATTACTACGAGGATGAGGATGATCAAGAGGTTGTAGTTGGAACTGCGACCACAAGAGATAATTCACTTGAGGATCTGCTTGCTGATGCACGAAAAATGAGAGAGAAAGAAGATCCAGATGAAGGACCATCAATCCCCGCAGCAATCAAAAACGTGGTTTCTACTATTATCACGATTGATTTCTTTGTGGTTTGCGGTTTGTTGGCTTGGTTTTTAGCCGGTATCTTTTGCAGCTACATTATCAAGGATGACACAGTGCAGATCGCATTTAATGGAATTTTTGAGGCAATTGTACAACCCGCACTTGGAATACTTATGATCGGTTCGGTTGCAGGTTCTTTCGGGGGCGAGCCAGAAAAAGATTAAT
>Ga0115005_10003032_pt1 | contig 13337 bp, 9 predicted proteins | sample ArcOceMetagenome_FD_87163 | JGI IMG/M metagenome (GOLD analysis project Ga0115005, IMG submission 87163) | Marine eukaryotic phytoplankton communities from Arctic Ocean - Arctic Ocean - Greenland ARC118M Metagenome | ecosystem: Environmental > Aquatic > Marine > Oceanic | place: Arctic Ocean... | reverse complement strand
TTTCTTCATGTTATCACCACCAAAGGCAAAGGATTAAGGCAGGCTGAAAAAGATCAAGTTAAATACCATGCGCCCGGAAAATTTGATGCTGAAACAGGAGATATATTTACTAAAAACAATGAGGACCTTCCTCCTAAGTACCAAGATGTTTTCGGTCATACTCTTTTGGAGTTAGCAAAATCTAATAAAAACATTATAGGCATTACACCTGCGATGCCCACAGGTAGTTCTCTCAAATATATGATGGAGGCACTTCCTGAGCGGGCATTTGATGTAGGAATTGCAGAGCAACATGCGGTAACTATGGCTGCGGGGATGGCAACTCAAGGGCTTATCCCTTTTTGCAATATCTACTCTACTTTTTTACAACGCGCTTATGATCAAATAATTCACGACGTTGCCTTGCAAAATTTACCTGTTATTTTCTGTATCGATCGCGCTGGATTGGTAGGGGAAGATGGCGCTACACATCATGGAGTTTTTGATTTAGCATACCTAAGGTGTGTTCCAAACCTCATTATCTTTGCGCCTCGAAATGAGATAGAGTTAAGAAATATTATGTACACCGCACAGATAGGATTAGAGCATCCGATCGCTATTAGATACCCAAGAGGCAGAGGCGTCACACCTAGTTGGAAATCGCCGTTTGAAGCTATTGAAATTGGAACCGGAGTTCAATTAGAGCAAGGAGAGGGTCTCGCTGTTTTAAGCATAGGGGCCATTTCTAATACGGTAACAGAAGCCATCCGTGGACTCAATTGTGGACACTACGATATGCGTTTTATAAAACCTCTAGATGAATCATTATTGCATACTATTTTTAAAACCCATTCAACACTCATAACGATTGAAGATGGGGTTGAAAATGGAGGATTTGGAAGTGCTATATTGGAATTTGCAGCCACTCACCGCTACAAAAACGATGTGGTTGTTAAAGGAATCCCTGATGAATTTATTGAGCATGGAGCTATTGACACTCTTCAGCAACTCATAGGGGTTAGCGCTAATGAACTCTACAAATTAATCAAGAGTCTAAAAAGCTAGGCCTTTGATCTTCTTATAGGTTAAAACTGCTTTTTTATCAGAAAATAAGGAAACAAAATAGCATACGTTCATCACTCTGGTGTAAAGGCTATCGTTAAGAATATCTACTTCTTTTGGTAAAAGCCTTAGAAGGAGTTTATCGTAACTAGAGGGGGTGTTGTTAAAGTTGTTGTTAACTGATAAAATAAACCGACCTAAGAGTTCATTTAAAATTTCAAAGCCAGAAATCTCTTTATCTATAACCTCATCAGCGTTGTATATTTTTTCAATACTAAGTTTAATAATGTCATTAATCTGTGCTTGGTATTTACTTTTATCAAGAATTGAAACATGAAATTCTCCTTCTAGAATTTCTTTTTCATTAGCCATAAATAAAGAAACAGCATCCTCTATCAAGGTGCTGATTGCCAAGGCTCTTAAATAACTCACACGTTCTTTTGTGGAAGACAGTGTGTTGTACTTTTCGGTATTAATGGTGTGTCTTACTAAGTTTATTAAATACTCTAATGCATAGTCTTCTTCAATAAGTCCTAGATTAATTCCATCTTCAAAATCAATGATTGTATAACAAATATCGTCAGCTGCTTCTACTAGGAATGCTAATGGGTGTCTTGAGTACTGAATATTTTGGTCATGCTGTTTTTTCATTCCTAATTCGGAAGCAACGTCAAGGAAGCCACTTTTTTCGGTTTGAAAAAATCCATATTTCTTAGAGGCTATATTAGAATTTGGTTTAACAGGAAGTGATTCTTTAGGGTATTTAGTGAAAGCGCCTAGGGTGGCATAGCTTAACCTTAAGCCGCCTTTTGAACCCAGCTTATCTTGAGTCAAAACTTTAAAGCCATTGGCATTCCCCTCAAAGTCGCACAAATCTTGGTACTCTTTAGAAGTCATCTGCTCTTTAAACTGTTGACCCGCTCCAGTTTTAAAAAAGTGACCTATTGCTTTTTCTCCAGAATGTCCGAAAGGGGGGTTCCCTATGTCATGGGCAAGCGCAGCTGCCGCAACAATAGCGCCAAAATCATTGGACTTATAACCATGAACTTCTTTTAAGTAGGGGTGTTTTTCTAAGACCTTAACACCTACCCTTCTTCCTAATGAACGAGCTACCACACTCACTTCTAGACTATGTGTTAGTCGGGTATGCACAAAATCTGTCGATGACAGCGGCACCACCTGTGTTTTGTCTTGAAGACTTCGAAACTCGGGTGAAAAAATAATGCGGTCGTAATCAACATCAAATCCTAAACGGGTTTCGTCCTGTTCATTTCTAAGCCGTTTATTCGTGTCGCCATGGCGTTTTAAGGAGAGTAATTGTTCCCAATTCATAGTATCTGATATTAACCTGCAAGATAATCATTTCAATGTTAATTAAATGTATCTAAAATTCATGATTATGCAGAGAATGCTAACGTTTTGTTAATGGTTTTGTAAAAGTGATGTAACCTCAATAAAGACCTTAAGCTGTTAATTTGTGCTAACAATAATTAACTAAAATATTAATAATGAAAACTAAAATTTTATCTACTGCACTAATTTTATGTGCAATATCCTTCGTTCAATCTCAAGAAATAAATGCTCCAAAATTTGGAAAAGGTCTCTTTAACCTTGTTGGTCAAGACAGTACTTGGACTATGAAAGTGGGTTTAAGAGCACAACTCCTTGGTAGTTCAAGTTGGGAAGAAAACAATGGAAATGAAACAAGTTTTCTAACAAGAAGAGCGCGTTTGAAATTTGATGGTTACGCCTATTCTCCTAAATTGAAATACAAAGTTGAATTGGGACTCTCTAACAGAGATCTTTCAGGAGCTTCACAATACACAAGTAACGCTCCTAGATATATTTTAGACGCCGTTCTTCAGTGGAATTTTTATCAAAATTTCGAACTTTGGTTTGGTCAAACAAAACTACCTGGAAACAGAGAGCGTGTAATTTCTTCTGGAAATTTGCAACAAGTAGACCGTTCGTTATTAAACAGTCGTTTTACAATCGATCGTGATTTTGGATTTCAACTTAGACACCATTTTAACTTAACTGAGACCTTTATTGTCAAAGAAATTTTTTCTTTAGCACAAGGAGAGGGTAGGAATATCACAACAGGAAACTTAGGCGGGCATCAGTATACAGGTCGGATAGAGCTCCTTCCCTTTGGAGATTTTGCAAGTAAAGGAGATTATAAGGGGAGTGATTTGAAACGAGAGAAAAAGCCAAAATTAGCAATCGGTCTTAGCTATGACTATAATAATAATGCCGTTAAAACCCGAAGTAACCAAGGGTCATACATGACAATTGATGGTGCTGCCGATGCTTATTTCGAAACCAATATAAATACCGTTTTTTTAGATGCTATGTTTAAATATAATGGCGTTTCGTTAATGGCTGAATATTCTGACAGAACTGCTTCTGATGCGTTTGCAAAAAATAGCGATGGCTCTTTAACTGGCGATGAGGTTCAAGTAGGAAAAGGGCTGAATTTACAAATGGGGTATCTTTTTAATAATGACATCGAGCTTTCTGGAAGGTATACGCACATTGAACTAGATAAGAATATAACAGGGAAAAACCCTGAGAGTCAATACACCCTAGGACTTTCAAAGTATATCGTTGGACATAAGCTAAAAGTTCAAACTGACATTAGTCACTTAGAAATTGAAGGAAGTAACAACAAATTAATGTATCGCCTTCAAGTAGATTTTCATTTTTAAAACATAACAGTATCTTAACCTTACAAACAGAAAATCTTAAGAGATTTGCTTAATAACACAAACTAAATTATGGAAAATATTTATTTATATATGATTGTTGCTTTGGCCTTCTTGGCTGTTGCCGACTTAGTTGTTGGGATTAGTAATGATGCAGTGAACTTTTTAAATTCTGCAATTGGGTCTAAAGCAATTTCTTTTAGAACAATTATGATTGTCGCAAGTGTAGGAGTTGCTATTGGGGCGATTTTTTCCAGTGGGATGATGGAAGTCGCTCGACAGGGTATTTTTACCCCCGGGGACTTCATGTTTAGTGAGATCATGATTATTTTCATGGCCGTAATGATTACTGATATTTTACTTCTAGACATCTTTAATTCCCTAGGGATGCCTACCTCAACAACCGTTTCTATTGTGTTTGAACTCTTGGGGGCAGCAGTGGCAATGGCCTTGATTAAAATTGCTGCAAATGGAGGAGATTTTAGTGAAGTTGTTAATTATATTAATACGTCCAAAGCCTCTCAAATTATTTTTGGAATTCTGCTTTCGGTCGTAGTCGCCTTTTCGATAGGGGCAATTGTACAGTGGGTATCTAGGCTCTTACTTTCATATAACTTTCAAAAAAAAGCAAATTGGGTAGGCGCGTTATTTAGTGGAGTTGCATTGACGGCTATCACCTACTTTATCTTTATGAAAGGTTTAAAAGGAACTTCTTACGCTAAGCAATCTTTTGATATTCTTGGAGGAGGAACTATGAAAGATTTCTTAGAAAACCAAGTATTTTATATTGTAGTAGTCAGTTCAATACTGTGGTCATTATTATCCTACGTGCTAATTGTTTTTGCAAAAACAAACATCTATAAACTAATTATTATAGTTGGAACTTTTGCCTTGGCACTGGCCTTTGCTGGTAATGATTTAGTTAATTTTATAGGAGTCCCAGTAGCAGCATTTAATGCCTACACAGAATGGTCCGCCTCTGGACTTTCTGCAATGGAATTTCCAATGGACGTATTAGCCTCTAAAGTTCCAACAAATAACTGGTTATTATTTGGAGCAGGAATGGTCATGGTTGCGACTTTATGGTTTTCTACAAAAGCCAAGAACGTGGTTAAAACCTCTTTGGATCTTTCAAGTCAAGGGGATACAAAAGAACGCTTTCAGCCAAATTTCTTATCACGTGGATTTGTGCGATTTGCAATGGGGGCTTCAAAAGTAAGTTCATTTATATTACCAACTTCATGGCAAGATAAAATTGAACAACAATTTGAACAGCCAGTTATAAAACTAACAAATAACAAAGTTCATGAGTTACCTGCTTTTGACTTGGTCAGAGCAGCTGTAAACCTTATGGTAGCTGCGGTTTTAATATCAGTTGCAACCTCCTACAAACTGCCTCTGTCAACCACCTATGTCACGTTCATGGTGGCGATGGGAACTTCGTTAGCAGACAGGGCTTGGGGGGCAGAAAGTGCCGTATACCGTGTTGCAGGGGTTATTAATGTTATTGGTGGGTGGTTCCTAACAGCACTTAGTGCTTTTAGTGCTGCTGCTTTAGTTGCCTATTTATTAAACCTCAACGTAGAGGTTATGTTTCCAATCCTACTTTTAGCTGCAATCATTTTGCTTATTAGAAGTTCAATTGTTCACAGTAAAAAAACCAAAGAGATGGCTTCTGATGACCGCTTGACAAAAACAGAAAGTAGTTCTGTTCAGGGAGTAATTACTGAGAGCGCTGCAAATATCGCAAACGTGCTTAAGCGAGGTAAAAAGATCTATGCGGCGGCTTTTGATGGGCTTTCACAACAAGATTTAGAAGCGCTGAAAAAGAATAAAAAACAAATCGTTAAACTCTCTGATGAAGTAGATGAGTTAAGAGATAATATATTTTACTTTATAAAAAACTTAGATGAATCTAGTATTGGCGCAAGTAATTTCTATATTCTTATTTTAGGCTATTTACAAGACATGACACAATCACTTACGTACATCACTAAAGTAAGTCATAAGCACGTTAACAATAATCACAAGAAACTAAAGTTCAATCAAATTAAAGAGCTTAGTCAAATAAATGATTCAATAGAGACGTTATTTTCAGAAGCCATAGAAATGTTTAAATCTGAATCTTTTGAAAAGATAGATGCTATTATTAAGCAAAAGAATGATATTGCCGCCATCCTTAAGTCTAATATAGAGATGCAAATTAATCGAACGCGTACTGAGGAATCTAGTCCAAAGAATACCACGCTTTACTTTAGTTTGTTGCTAGAGACTAAAGATTTATTAAATGCTACAACAAGTTTGTTAGAGGAATATCACACGGCCTACGATAGCAGTGTAAAGCCTGCTACAATAAGTGACGGTGATTAAATAAACCTACTTTACTGCATAAAAAAGCACCTAACTTTAATTAGGTGCTTTTTTATTATTGAATGGTTTGAATCAAGAACCGCACATTAGACAGTCGTCTCCTTCTGCTTCTTTTGCTTGTTGAACCAAAGCCTTCATTTCTTCTGCGCTCATAGGCTCTACGTCTACAGCAGTTTCTTGAGAAAATGTAGCAGCTGTGTTAGCCGCTTTTTCTTGTTGCTTTTCGAGAACAGCAGTATCTATTTCAACAGCAGCTACTTCAACTGATGCAGGTTCGGGTGCTTCCTTCTTCTTGTTGTCTAAAGTGAATTTAATCGCATCAACAGCACTTTTTGTTCTTAGGTAGTACATCCCTGTTTTTAATCCACTCTTCCATGCATAGAAATGCATTGAGGTCAATTTGGCCATTGTCGCACCTTCCATAAACAAGTTTAAAGATTGTGATTGGTCAATAAAATAGCCTCGCTGACGCGACATGTCTATGATATCTTTCATGCTTAGTTCCCAAACTGTTTTGTAAAGTTCTTTAATATCTTGAGGAATTGCATCTACATGTTGGATAGACCCATTGGCACGCATGATATCTTGCTTCAAGCCCTCATTCCATAGTCCTAGCTCAACTAGATCTTCTAATAAGTGCTTATTGACAACAATGAATTCCCCTGATAATACACGGCGGGTATAGATGTTTGAGGTATAAGGCTCAAAACACTCATTATTCCCAAGAATTTGAGAAGTACTTGCCGTAGGCATTGGTGCTACTAAAAGTGAATTTCTCACACCATTCTTAAGGACTTCTTTACGCAACTGTCCCCAATCCCAAAGACCGCTTAACTCTTCATCTTTAAGCCCCCATAAATTGTGTTGGAATTTACCTTCACTTATTGGAGACCCTTCATAGCTTTGATATGGGCCGTCTTCAGTTGCTTCCTCCATAGAAGAGGTTACAGCTGCAAAATAAATAGTTTCAAAGATATCCTGATTCAATTGCTTTGCTTCGTCACTAGTAAAAGGAAGTCTTAATGCAATAAATGCATCGGCTAAACCTTGGACTCCTATACCGATTGGGCGGTGTCTCATATTGGAGTTTTCAGCCTCAATTACTGGGTAGTAATTTCGATCAATCACTTTATTTAGATTTCGAGTCACCCGTTTTGTGATTTTATATAACTCCTGATGATCAAATGCACCATCTTTAATAAACATTGGAAGTGCAATAGATGCTAAATTACAAACAGCAACTTCATCAGGTGATGTGAACTCAATGATTTCTGTACATAAATTAGACGAACGAATGGTTCCTAAGTTTTGCTGATTAGATTTACGGTTTGCTGCATCTTTATAGAGCATATATGGAGTTCCGGTCTCAATTTGAGACTCCGTTATTTTTTCCCATAACTCTCTTGCTTTGATGGTTTTTCTTCCTTTCCCTCTTCCTTCATAATCTAGGTACAAGGCTTCAAACTCTTCACTGTGGGTGTCTGGTAAACCAGGGCACTCATTTGGACACATTAGGGTCCATTCAGCATCTTCCTGAACTCGTTTCATAAACAAGTCTGGAATCCACATGGCATAAAACAAATCCCGTGCACGCATTTCTTCTTTTCCGTGATTTTTCTTTAAGTCAAGAAAATCAAAGATATCAGCATGCCATGGCTCTAAATAAATCGCAAAGCTCCCTTTACGCTTTCCCCCACCTTGGTCGACATAACGAGCCGTGTCATTAAATACACGAAGCATAGGAACAATCCCGTTACTAGTACCGTTAGTTCCTGCAATATAGCTTCCTGTAGCTCTAATATTATGCATTGCTAATCCAATTCCTCCAGCGGATTGAGATATTTTAGCCGTTTGTTTCAAAGTGTCATAGATGCCATCAATACTGTCATCTTTTGCAGTCAATAAAAAGCAAGACGACATTTGAGGTTTTGGAGTACCAGCATTAAATAACGTCGGTGTTGCATGCGTAAAATACTTTTTAGACATGAGTTCGTAAGTCTCAATCGCTGAGTCTAAATCATTTAAATGAATTCCAATAGAGACGCGCATTAACATATGCTGTGGACGTTCTGCGATAATTCCATTTAATTTTAAAAGATACGAACGCTCTAACGTTTTGAATCCGAAGTAGTCATAACCAAAATCTCGGTTATAAATAATCGTAGAGTCAAGTTTATCTTTGTTTTCTGAGATTACCTTATAAACCTCATCAGAAAGTAAAGGGGCATCCTTTCCTGTTCTTGGATTTACGTATGTATATAAATCGTGCATGACTTCGCTAAAAGTCTTCTTAGTGTTTTTGTGTAGATTTGAGACTGATATACGTGCAGCAAGACGAGCATAATCAGGATGGGCTGTGGTCATGGTCGCTGCCACTTCTGCTGCCAAGTTATCTAATTCACTGGTAGTAACCCCGTCATATAGTCCTTCTATAACGCGCATGGCTACTTTTAAAGGATCTACCAATTCATTTAAACCATAGCAAAGTTTTTTAACCCTTGCCGTGATTTTATCGAACATGATTTCTTCTCTTCTGCCATCTCTTTTTAGTACGTACATTTTTTTAATCTTTTTTACTTTTTTGAGGCTACTTCAAAAAAGCGGTTAGTTAGTTAGCCTAGTGATATTTGAGTTCCCTCAAATGCTTGGTTGTTAAATGTTTTAACCCGTTAGTTAGGAGGTTAAAAGTTTGGTTGTAAGCGATTTTAATCTGTTTTGAGTTCGTATTCTAGTGGGTAATTCCTAGAACTCAGAATCGAAACTATATTTATTGGTATCTTCTTCTTTGTTTAGAACCCCAGCTTTCTGATATTCAGAAACTCTTTTTTCAAAGAAATTTGTCTTTCCTTGAAGCGATATCATATCCATAAAATCAAATGGATTTGCTGTATTGTATTCTTTTTCACAATCTAATTCTTGTAACAAGCGATCTGTTACAAACTCTAAGTACTGAGACATCAATATAGAGTTCATTCCAATCAAACTAGCTGGCAGTGACTCTGTAATAAATTCTCTTTCTATATTTAACGCATCTAATAATATTTCTCGAATACGTTCTTTAGGGACTTTATTTATTAGGTGTTTGTTGTGTAGGTGAACTGCAAAGTCAGCGTGTACGCCTTCATCTCTTGATATCAACTCATTAGAAAATGTCAATCCAGGCATTAGGCCACGTTTTTTAAGCCAAAATATAGAACAGAATGCTCCTGAAAAGAAAATACCTTCAACTGCTGCAAATGCGATAAGGCGTTCGGCAAAACTTGGAGAATCAATCCATTTCAATGCCCAGTCTGCTTTTTTCTTAATCGCAGGAAAGTTTTCGATAGCATTAAACAGCTTGTCTTTTTCTACTTCATCCTTTACATAGGTATCTATTAACAGTGAATATGTTTCACTATGGATGTTTTCCATCATGATTTGGAATCCATAAAAGAATTTTGCTTCACTGTATTGAACTTCATTCACGAAGTTTTCAGCTAAGTTTTCGTTTACAATTCCGTCACTCGCTGCAAAAAAAGCAAGGATGTGCTTAATAAAATAACGCTCATCGTCATTAAGTTTTGTGCTCCAATCTGTTAAATCTTGATGTAAGTCAATTTCTTCAGCAGTCCAAAAGCTTGCTTCTGATTTTTTGTACCATTCCCATATATCGTGGTGTTGGATTGGAAAAATAACGAATCTGTCTTTGTTTGGTTGTAAAATTGGTTCTACTTGTGACATCTTTTTTTAAAATATTTACGATTTTGGAATAAACTACAACGCATTTGCGTGATTAACAAAGGTTCAAATTTGTTCCTTCAAATGAAAGCCATTTTTATAAACATTGCCTATAAGTTTTTAACAACGAGTAGGTTTTTTCCTACAATAAAAAAAACGAATGAATCCTATAAAACACTAACAACTAGTCTATTACGCAACAGCTCTCTCTTAGGAATAAAGGATGTCGATTTATGTCAAAAAGTAGATTTGTATATAAATGAAATTAATTAGTCATTAATTATATAAATAGTTTGGGGGGCTGTAAATCTTGTGTGCGGACTATTTGTGGGTTGCTGCCACTTTTTCTAACTCTGCATACCAATCTGCTCCAAACTTTCGAATGAGGGCTTCTTTTACAAATTTATAAACTGGAACCTGAAGTTCTTTTCCTAATGTACAGGCATCGTCACAAATGTGCCAATGGTTGTAGTTAACAGCAGAAAACTCACTATAATCTTTAACCCGAACAGGGTATAAATGGCAAGAAACTGGTTTTTTCCAGCTAACATCTCCCTGATTATATGCTTCTTCAATAGCGCACAAAGCCGTTTTCTTTTCATCAAAGATTACGTAAGCACAATCAGCGCCGTTAATTAAAGGGGTTTCTAGTTCTCCGTCTTCCGCTACAACATGCGTGCCTTGAGCTTCAATAGCAGCGATGCCTTCCTTACGTAAATAAGGCTTAATGATTGGATAAATCTCTTTCAAAATATCGGCTTCAGAGGCCTCAAGGGGGGCGCCAGAGTCACCATCTACGCAGCAAGCTCCCTTGCATGCGCTAAGATTACAAATAAAATCCTTCTCAATGATATCTTCAGAGACTATCGTTTTTCCTAATTGAAACATGCCTCAAATATACTACTAATTGTAAACATTTAGAATGAAAATAATGTCGTGAAATAAACTTGCAATTATAATTAATTATTAGACCTTTGTATATACATAATATAACACAATGAGCTTCAATTTTAAAGAGATTTTAACAACTTTTATGGTCCTTTTTGCTGTGATTGATATTGTTGGAAATATTCCAATCATTATTGACCTTAGAAAAAAAGCTGGACATATCCAAAGTGGAAAAGCTTCAATTATTGCTGGGATTATTATGATTATTTTCTTGTTTTTAGGAGAAAGTATTTTAACGCTTATTGGAATTGACGTACACTCTTTTGCAGTCGCTGGTGCATTTATTTTATTTTTTATAGCTCTTGAAATGATTTTAGGCATAACTCTTTACAAGCAAGAAGAGGGAACTGCAATGAACGCCTCTATTTTTCCTCTAGCATTTCCGTTAATAGCTGGGCCAGGAAGCCTTACTACCTTGTTATCATTGAAGTCTGAGTTTCATACAGAAAACATCATTATTGCAGTAGTTATTAATGTCCTTGTTATTTTCCTAGTACTTAAAACTTCCTCGCGAATTGAGCGAATAATTGGGCAAAACGGAATCGACATTATTCGAAAAGTATTTGGAGTCGTTCTCTTGGCAATCGCTGTCAAACTATTTACCTCTAACATTAAATTTTTATTATAACTATGCGACTCTTGACTTATTTATTATCTGTAATAGCAATTGTAATTATTGGGTTTAACATAACGAAAATCAACTTTTCTGCTCCCTTTGAAAACGATAGCTATACCGCAATTATCACGGCAATAGCTGGAGGGTGTGCAATTCTTTTACTTACCATTCTTCGTGTGGTTAAAAAAATAGACCGAACCGTAAAAGAAAAATCTTAATTTGCAATTTTTGAAGCTTCTATTTCAATTACTTTTTGCAAGGCGGGATCAATCTCAAGTAGTACTTTCATTGCTGCAGTATCTCCAAAGAGTTGTTTTGTATAAGCAGACTTTAAAAGAACTTTTAAAGCGTATTTGTGAGCCCTCGTTTCCCCCACTGTTATATCAGTGAGATCTTTAAAATAAGAAATAAATTTTTGATAGAGCGAATCTGACAGTTCAAATTCTTTTAAAAACTGCGACTCAGACAGCTCTGTATACAGACTGCGTTGTATGTCTAATTGTTCAAAAACAAAGAAATCTAAAACTCCTGTTCCTTTTAAAAACTCAAACTGATTGCTATTAAAAATCGAGTCATAGGGTGAGTAAATATCCGGTATTATCCCCCCGCCACCATAAACAACCTTTCCTTTTGGCGTTGTAAACTTTAGGCTGTCGACCCTAGATTCAGGCTGGACCTGATTGAGCTTACGATCTTCCAGTCGCTTGTAATAAGATTCATAATAAGCGTCTGTTCCACTGTCGTAAGAACGCTGTATGGAACGACCTGTAGGCGTATAGTATCTGGCTGTGGTGAGCCTAATTGCACTTCCATCCCCCAAGCCCATTTCACGTTGAACCAATCCCTTTCCAAATGAGCGCTGTCCAATGATAGTGCCTTTATCGTTATCTTGAAGTGCTCCTGCAATGATTTCACTTGCAGAGGCTGAATTTTCATTAATTAACACATATACCTCCGCGTTTTTAAATCTCCCTTTTTCAGTTGCATAACTTTCGCTGACCTGGTTAGATTTGTTTTTAGTAAATAAAATGAGCTTACCTGCTTCTAGGAATTCATCTACAATTTTTTCGGCGATTTGTAAAAAACCTCCTGGATTATCGCGTAAGTCTAACACTAAATTTACAGCACCTTTTGACAGTAAATCGTTAACTCCTTTTTCAAATTCTAAATAGGTACTTTCAGCAAAGCGATTGATTTTAATATACCCAAGAGTTGGGCTAATCATATAAAATGCATCTACACTTTTAATCGGAACTTCTGATCGTATGACATCAAAGGCTAACAGACTGTCAATATTCGCGCGCTTGATTTGTAGTCTAACTTTTGAGTTTTTTGTTCCTCTTAGCTTTTTAATCACTTTGTCTTGACTCCACGAAGGGCCATAGATTGTATCGCTGTCGGCCATTAAAATACGATCTCCAGCCTTAATGCCTGAACGAAAACTTGGCCCACCCTGAATGGAACGAATAACAGAAATGGTGTCTTTATATATATAAAATTGGACCCCTATTCCAATGAAATCTCCCTTCATACTTTCGTTCACAGAAGTGATGTCGTCTTTAGAAATATACGTAGAATGTGGGTCTAGGTTTTGTAGAATATTATCAATTACGCCTTCCACTATACTGTCCGTGTTAACCGCGTCTACATAGTCATAGTTTAAGTAATCAATAAGACGATTTAATTTTAACTTACTACTGTTTTGTGAATTGGTATAAAACCCTGTGGAATTGGAGCTTAACTTACTTCCAATATAAACCCCTAAAGCCAACAAAACGGCCATGAAAAATGGTCTATTTTTTTTATTTAAAGACGACATCTTAAAGCGTGAGTAATTCAACCTGAATCCCTGCTTTTTCTAAGAAATCAACCCCTGAAAGGTCTTTGTAAGCTAAACTATAAACGACTCTAGTAATTCCTGCCTGGTGAATTAGTTTGCT
>Ga0115005_10003031_pt1 | contig 13340 bp, 22 predicted proteins | sample ArcOceMetagenome_FD_87163 | JGI IMG/M metagenome (GOLD analysis project Ga0115005, IMG submission 87163) | Marine eukaryotic phytoplankton communities from Arctic Ocean - Arctic Ocean - Greenland ARC118M Metagenome | ecosystem: Environmental > Aquatic > Marine > Oceanic | place: Arctic Ocean... | reverse complement strand
TACAAGAACTCTGCTGCTGTGGTAGAACCACCATACGGACCGCCAATGTTCTGCATATCAGCAATAGGTGAATCAATCATCTTATTCCATACTTTACCCATTGGCATACGGAAATAATTCTCTCCCGCATCTGAACCAACTGATGCAATATGACTAGCGAACCCAGTAGAATTACTAAACAAGCCTGCTGCTTCGTGACCCAATGTTACCAAAATAGCACCAGTTAATGTTGCTAAGTCAATAATCTCTGCTGGCTTATATTCAGTTTGTACATATGTTAGAATATCTGCAAGTACCAAACGACCTTCTGCATCTGTATTCAAGTTCTCAACTGTTTGACCATTTAATGAACCGATTACATCGCCTGGACGAGTTGCACCACCTGACGGCATGTTTTCTACAAGTCCTACGATTCCTACTACATTGGCTTTTACATTCTGAGAAGCAATTGCGTGCATAGCACCAACTACTGCTGCTGAACCGCCCATGTCAGTCTTCATATCACCCATACCCTTTCCAGGCTTTAGTGAGATACCACCAGAATCAAATGTAACACCTTTTCCTACTAGAGCAAGTGGTGCTGCGTCTGTATCAGCATTCATGTATTCCATCACAACAACATAACTGTCACGATCAGAACCATCACCCACACTCAATAGCAAATCAAATCCTAGTTTACGCAGAAACTTCTCATGCATGATCTTTACTGTTACACCCAATGGTGTTAACATTTGGTTGATACGATCTGCGTACTCTTCTGGATACAATTCGTTACCCGGCTCGGTAACTAAGTCACGCGCTAAGAATACACTTTCTTCAATGGTTTTGACTGAGTCTGTACCATGAATGTATGTAAACATAGTACTTTCTGTATTTGTCTTGTATTTGCTGAATGCATATGCAGCAAGGCGTGCACCTTCAATGATAAACGCAGATGTCTTGTCATTGAACTCAAAATAAACATGATTGCGCTTTTTATTATATTTGGAAAAGCATTTACCACCAAGATTACGGAATTCGGTATCGGTAGATGCTGTTGTTTTTACAATAAGTACTGCATGAACAGACATGCCAGATGGATATGATACTTCAATCATATCATCATCTTTGCTGGAATTATTCAAATCCCATGCTGCTTGTAACTGTCCTTTCGTTGTTTTGTCTAATACTTTGTAATACTTTGATTTATATTCAACTACAATTGCTGAATTATTTTCATATTCGCTCACACTGCCTCCAGTTCTTTCGTTGCTATAGATACTTCACCATCTGTATAACTGATGATCAGTTTTTCAGTGATGGTATCATTCATAATATGTTTTGCCAATGGTAATTTAATACGCTCGTTGATTAGTCGTGAAAGAGGTCGTGCACCCATTGCTGGATCATAACCTTCTGTTTCAAGGAATACTAATACACTTTCGTCCCATTCAATCTCTACACCACGCGATGCGATATAACCTTCTAATTGTCCTAAGAACTTTAGAACGATACTGCGCATATATTTTAATTTTAACGCATTAAACTGTATAATACCATCTAAGCGATTTCTGAATTCTGGTGCAAAGAACTTGTTGATTGCTTCATTAACTGCGAGAGCGTTGTATGCTTGATCACCAAAACCAATCGCTTTCTTTGAACCTTCGCGTGCACCTAAGTTAGATGTCATAATGATGATTGAATTCTTGCCTGATACCTTTTTACCTGTACTAGAAGTAATTACACCATCATCTAATAACGCCAACAATACTGACATAATATCTGGATGTGCTTTTTCTACTTCGTCTAATAACAATACACAGTTTGGTGAATCATCTAATGCAGTAATCAATAAACCATCGCCTGCTTTACCATCACCATGACCTACATAGCCAGGAGGTGAACCAATCAACTTAGATACAGAATGGGCTTCTTGATACTCACTCATATCAAATCGTACAAGTTTCATATCCATCGATTCTGATAGTCGCTTCGCTGTTTCGGTTTTACCGACACCAGTTGGTCCAGTGAAAAGGTAACTTGCGATAGGCTTGTTTGGTTCTTTTAATCCTGCTAAACTAATAGTGATTGAATTTATCACACGAATAATCGCTTCTTCCTGACCAAATACATTGTTGCGTAGGAATGCTTCTACTTGCGTGTGCTTATTATTGGTATGCTCTTCTGCTTTAGTACCTAAATGCTCTGCTGGAATACCAGTGAAGCGAGATAATTCTGCACGAATTGCTTCATCAGTGATTAATGATACTTGTTCATCAAATGGTAGGATCTTATTGAATGCACATGCGCGATCAATCACGTCAAATGCCTTATCTGGTAATTTCTTGTTAAATACATATTCTGCACTTAACTCAACTGCCAAATCACATGCTGATGGTTCAATGTCAAATCCGTAATGGATTTCATATGCCATTGCAGCATTACGCAGAATCGTCTTTGCTTCGTCTATAGTAGGCTCTTCAACATTAATCTTAGTAAACCTTCGTGCTAGTGCTGCTTCTTTTTCAAATAATTTACGAAATTCTTGATCTGTCGTTGCACCGATTACTTTCAATTTACCACTAGATAGTGAAGGCTTTAGTAAGTTACCAGCGTCCATTCCACCAGAACCACCACTTGTTGAGCCTGCACCGATTACCATATGGATTTCATCAATAAACAATATGATATCATCACGCTTTTCTAATTCTTCTACGAGTGCTTTCATACGTTCTTCAAAATCACCACGATACTTAGTACCAGCGACCAATTTTGCCATATCAAGCATCAATACTGTTTTACCTTTAATAACGTCAGGTACTTCATCTTCTACAATGAGTTTTGCTAATCCTTCTACAATAGCAGTTTTACCAACACCACTTGCGCCTACTAACACAGCATTAGATTTCTTCTTGCGTGTTAATGTTTGTACCAGATCACGCAATTCATCACGGCGCCCAATAACATCATCATAGTTACCAGATTCTTCATTCATGTTAACTGTGAATTGTGCTAGTGCTGATGGTTGTGCTGATCGTGCAGATTGCTTCTGTTTGATTCCTTTTGTTTCATCACGGAACTCTTCTTCGGTTACTACTGAATTCACATCGTGTAACCACGCAGATAATGAATGCTTATCCAAACCACATTCGTAAGCATAATGTGCTGTTACTGAATTCTCTTCGGAAAGAATACTTAATAGTAAATCAACATTGTTAATTGATTGCTTTCCATAAAATACCGCCTGTGTCATTGCACGATTGAATACGCGCTCTAACATTTGTGTCTTACGGGGAGTTATTTCTTCATCAGATGATATGACCAATTCGTCACACTCTGCTGCAAGATAATCTTCAATAGCAAGTTGAATAGTTTCGCAATCTGCTTGAATTTCATAGCACATAATGCGTACTGCGGTATCGTCTAAAATGACTGATGCTAAATGCTCTAGCGTCACATATTCATGATTGTGACTTTTTGCTAAATCAATAGCGCGTACTACAATGTTTTCAATTTCTGACATTCTCTTAACCTTAATATAAATTGATCGATACTGGTATCAGTATCTAATGTGGGGATTTCGGTATTCACAATAATGTGTAAGCCCGCACGCTTCTTTGTTAGTTTATTCATCAAACCCTTCTCAGGTATAACAATAACTAACCCATCCTGCGATCCCGCTGGGATTTTTATTTCTAACTGTTCATCACATGGACCTAGAACTGATATTACACTTCCTCCCATCGCATCTACAATATCAATTGTGATATTCATTATAAGCGATAATCCCTGTCTTGTCAATACTTTATGTGATAATTCTTTGATATTAACAATATATTTGTCAATAGGAGTGTTTACTTTATACTTATCGTCCAATCGTGAACCAGATGGTATTACTACTTTTAATATCTCACCCGTATCTGTCTCAATGTAATCATCTACACCTTCTATCTGCTGCTTGATTGTTAATTTTACATTTACTAAATGGGTATGCGAGGTTACAATAATAGGCACGATGGTATTTTTTCTTAGTTTCTCATATGCCAAAACGACAGCATTAAAATCAGATGATTTTCCGCCACGATCTGGATGGTGTTTCATTGCAAGTTTCTTAAATGCTTGCTTTATTTCTTCTTGGGACGCAGATGTCGCGATGTTTAAGATATCCCAAGGATTACGATTTGTTTGTTTCATAGTATTTCATATTGTTGAATTATTTTTTCTATTAATAAGTTCAACAACGTTGCCATATATTTCATTGCTCAACAAAGAACAATCACACTTCTAGTGTAATTGTATTTACTTGTTTTTAAATACGAATTATATATGAGTATATGTAGATGAATAATTAGGCTAGTCTTTAAATAAACCTAGTACTTTATCAGCAATGCCTGGCTCTACTGGGACGGGGATAGTCACTTCACGATTATCGTTGTGATTGTCAATATTAGTTTGAACACCTTCATAATATGATTTGTATGCTGCAATAATAGATTGCTGCTGTGATAACAATTTCAATATTTCAGAATTATTCAGACTTAAATTTTCATATCCAACATCAGTTAATGCAAACAATGCAATATTACTATTTACTTTCTGTAACTCTTTCATTACTTCGTCCATATTGTCTATTGTAACTATGATAAAATCTACATCACGTAATTCTAATACAGAAGTATCTGGTAATATTAAATTAGGCTTGTCTATTGGTGAAGATTTATATGTAACTACCTTTGGTACAGATGAACAACTACTTAGGAATATAGTTGGGATTAGCAATGCCGCGACAACTGCTATTCGTTTGACTTTTCTTAACTGCATTTAATTCTTCCTCTGTTAGTGGTGAACCACTTACTATCTCAAAACATCTTAACACATCTTTAGTGCCATTGTCAACAATTTTTTCAACTAATCCTGGCTTTGCTTCTGCCAATGCACCTAGTTCGTGTCTACTTAACTTAGACTGTAAATCTTTGACTCGTGTATTTGCTGCTTCAAATTTACTAGATACACGCAAATACTCGTCTTGTACTCTTACTAAATCTGCTTGTACTGATTTTAATGCGGTATCGGTTGCTTGTTGTGCTTGCTCTGCTTGTGCTGCATTGACTGCGAATATTTGAATTTGGTTTTGGGTGTATTTGTAATATTGCCATGCACCATAACCAACTGCTCCGAATATCACTGCTGCTATTAGATATATTTTTATACGTGAAAACATTATTTGTTCCTATATGTTATTCTGCATTTTGTCAAATCATATGTTGATATTTCTACTTCTACATTATCATCTAGAACTACATTAATATTCATTTTTCGCATCTTTCCACTCAAGTGCGCGATTAAAACATGTTGGTTCGCTTCTAACCTAACACGAAATTGGGCATTTGGAAGGCACTCTGTGATAGTGCCTGATGTTTTAATTGTATCTTCTTTAGCCATTAGTAACTGTTTAAAAATTTAATTCTCTCTGATATTGCCTTCGCCTTATCATCATGGGCAATAACATATTCATAACTTGAAGTATGTACTGCTAGTTCAAACTCTTCTGATGTCCACTCTTTTGGAATAGTATCTTTATAAGAAACAAATTGCCAAGATGCTACTTCTTGGTCTACATTTAAAATATCTTGTAACATAACATCAATTAAGTTAAACAAAAAACTACCACGTGTGTACTCAATAAACACTGTATATTTTCCTTCTGGTGTGGGTCCTACTGATACATCTACATCTAGTGCATCTTTATGCCCAGTTTCGATGAATTGACTAAGGTCTGATGCTGCTTCAATATGATCAACTTCAATTGCTACTACTACGATGTTCTTATCATCACCGATCTTACTTTTATATTGGTCAATACTAATAACATTGCTCACAAGACCACGCAGATCATTGTGCTGCATTGCTTCATTAAGTGTCGTCTGATATGATTTCATCGTCATCCCCTAAATTATCATCGTATGCCTGTTCAACTGATTCACTGTCAAACTGCATATCATCTACTTTCACACGACTTGACTCAACAGTATCTATTAAACCACGTGGAACTTCAAGTGTAACCAACCATACTGGGCGTAGTACCTTCTTTGCTCTACGCTTGTTAGGATCATTTGGGTCTATCTCAGAATCTTCTGGCTCAATTAACTTTGCTGCTGTAGTGAGTGTATCTTTTCCATAATAAACTTTACAACCATTATTAATCAATCGTTCTGCACCATCTGGATCTGGCATCATCTTATGTGGATATAACAAAGTCACTGTTACCCAGTAACGCTCAATTTGAGGACCGTCTACAATCTCACCTTCAATCCAGTTCTTATATGCATACACATTTAATGACTCTAATACACCATCAATTTGCATCAATGTTTCCAATGCCGAATTTCTCTTTATGTTCTTACCTAATTGGGCAATGATGTCCGTTTGTTCCATAGTATTCTCCTAACTATTATTATAACAGTATTTAGCCTTTCTTTATCAATTGACTTACTGTTCCGTAATGTGGTATGTTAATGGGTTATTCTAATAATGATAAATAATATTGTACGAGCAAGTATGAGGCAATAGCATAAAACTTAAAAGGAGTTTTTAATGGCCAGACGAGCAAGAAAAACAAAAAACCAACAACGTCAAGATCACGACACTAAGCAAGACATTATCCAACTCAATGGAATGAAGCGCCGAGAGCGATTCGTTACCATGATTCCAAAGAACCGCAGACAAGAAGACTACATCGAATTATTAGATGATAACAATAGACACATAGTTTTCGCAATGGGACCAGCGGGCACAGGTAAAACCATGTTAGCAGTATTAGCCGCTATACGAGCATTCAAAGAAGGAACAGTTGAAAAAATAGTCATAACACGACCGGCAGTAAGTGTAGACGAACAACACGGCTTTCTTCCAGGCAGTTTAGTAGAAAAAATGGCGCCTTGGACTAGACCAATATTTGATGTATTTGAAGAGTATTGGACACCACAAGAAATCGAAAACATGGTTGAAGATGGTGTTATTGAAGTTGCACCACTCGCATACATGAGGGGACGAACATTTAAAAATGCATGGATTATCGGGGATGAAATGCAAAACGCTACACCAAGTCAAATGAAAATGCTACTAACACGTATCGGGACAAATAGTCGCATCTTCGTAACAGGCGATTTAAATCAACATGATAGGGGATTTGAAGCGAATGGTCTAAAAGACTTTTTAGTACGATTGAAAGAACAAAAAAGTGATATGATAGGCGTAATTGAATTTGAAAAACAAGACATAGAACGCCATATCGTAGTAGAAGCTATATTAAACATATATGGTGATGAAGACTAATTAACCGAGAATTTTCTCTACAACATTAGCCCAAGTACTTGCTCGTACTATCCGTTCATCACTATATTCAGCATTATGTGGATGGTCAATTAAAATTGATTTCAATCCCAAATCTGCGCCCAACACAGCATTTTCCCATTTATCTTCAAGCCAATACATTTCACTATCACGATAAGGCTCAAGTGCTTCGTCTTTATCAGCACCAGTGTCAAGACAAATTACATCAACAAACACATCACCATATAACCGCTTCAAGTTACGAACACGCAACGTCTTTGCTTTTTCATCTAAACTTAAACTAGTAATCGCTAGAAACCTATATCCTGCTTCAACCAACTTAGCAATACCAGAACGAGAATCACGCAACGCATGTAATGAACCCATCCAAGCACTGTTGTTAAACTCACGAATTAAACGCTTTCCTTCTGCTTTATCAATACCATACATGACAGAGATATCATATACTCCAGACTCAACGACTTTGTAACCTTTATTAATGTTCATCCAATCGGTAAATCCTGCTTCCCAATCTAGACACACGCCGTCACAATCTGTCAATATAATCTTATCTTTCATACTCTTTACTTCCTTGCTTTAATTAACTTACTTAACTATTATACAACAAGGAGCCTTACTTGTCAACCCCTATATGGAAAATAATTGAAAATAAATTATTCAATCTCCTCTCGTGATTCGTGATTATCAATCATACCTCGTAGTACCATCTTACAGTAACCCTCAATATAATTTTCTTCGTCTTCCAGATAATCTTCAATCTCATTAATCTGTTCAACACCTAAGTCGTCAGTACTTTCAACACCATACTGATCCTCAATACTAGATAATACCCAATCATAAGCAAGTGACTCTAATTGATCACATAGTTTACCTTGTTTAGTTACTTCAAACGACATCTTATATCTCCAATTATTTTTTAATGCTTTCCTTAATAGGAATAGGAATAGGAACTAGATTGTTCCTATATTTGATTTCACGATAGATTTGATAAGGCATCCATACTAGTGCGTATGTAAGTAGAATAGATACCACCGAAAAGATTAACCAATCACTTGATGTTAACATGATGAATCTCCATTAAGCATCGCTATCGCTCTACGACTTTGATCTTTGGTTGCTGCGACTTCGTACTTCTCAATGAGTTCTTCAACCATATCAAATTTAGGCTGACCTTGATACTTTTGAACTTGCTGTAGATCAGCAATGACTTGGTACAATGTAATCATATCCATAATATTCTCCAGTTAATTAGATATCGCCATAAGGACGGTTGTTGTGACAATAGGTAGGTATATGTCTAGCAATTAGACAGTATGCTGGTTCGTTGATGAACTCGTCGAATGTACCTACTTCATCGGGGGTCTCTAACGAGATACCATCTATAGGGTCACCGCCCTTCTCATAACATACTAAGTCGTACTTCTCTGGGATAATACCTTCATAGGTATTGATACCTTCATAGGTATTGATGTCAATTGCGATCATATCCATAATTAAATCCTTTCACTTCGTTAACTTATATAACTATTATAACGCAATACGCCTTACTTGTCAACACTTTTATGGCATAGAATTTAATAAGAATATGTGGGCGATTGACATCGCACTTAGTATCGACATACACAACAGGATCATTCCCGACAGTACTGCAATTTTCATAGTTTATTCCTATCACTTCGTTAACTTATGCTATCAATGTAATAAAGTGACCAAAGTGATCATCAAATACATTTACTAAATGTTCGTAGTCACCACTGTTCATATCTCTTACGATATCTTCGTGATCAGGCTTGGAAAAACTAGTTGCCAATGCGATTAGATTCTGCTCAGAACCTTGCTCACCAGATATGTCTACAACAATACTTTCTCTAAAATGACTAGATGTGTTCATGATTTAAACCCGATTAGCGTTGCGTTCAAATAACTGCTCACCACTAGGCTTACGATTAAGGTATGCTTCTACTGCCACCATATCCTGCTCTTCTTTTGCAATAACAGTGTTGGCAAAAGATTCCTTACTAATGTAACCGAATGCTAGGAAATCACGTAGCACATCCGCGAACGGACTACGATCATTAGCCTTCCATAATACGACACCATCTAGGTCGCGCACGTATGCATGTGACCACTGCTCATAAACCTTGACACCTTTTGCTGTTTTAATCATAGTCTTGCTCTCTTTAATTAACTTATACAATAATTATAACACAAGGCGCCTTGGTTGTCAACACTTAAATAGGAGTAATTGAAGTAATGCGCTGTAATTCCTTATACAGAAACTTATCATGAAGCACATTGTTAAGTGGCTTAGTTATGCCTATACCATTTAATCTCACGCTACCTGTTATGGTAAAGATTGCATCAAATGCTGATGCTGCACTAACCAAGTCAGCCATAGTATGCTGACTATCGCGATCCCTTGCGACGGACAATTCATATACCTTATTTTGATTGTCTGCCAACCTATATACAAATGCTTTTTGTCGCTTTGTATCATGTCTATATTTTTCAATAAGATGCAACTCTAATTCTTCCAAATCTCTAGAATTAGTTTGTTGTACTAAATAATCATGAGACACATATTTTTCAGCAATAATATCAGTGCGCTTTTCATACGAAGTGATTCGCGGCAACGTAATTAATAACTTATGATACGATTCCATCATTGGTGAATGACGATTACTACACATATGCAGCAGTTTTTTTCGCCATGACGTAAGCGTAATATCATCACTTAATTTTGCCAAGAAGAACTTGTTCTCCCAATATGAAAATATATCGGCAGCGTTTGCGTGATCTTCTGCATGAGCATTTGCCGAGAGAAGTGTATCACTTTCGTGGATATGCTTGAAAAGATTCATTGACTCTGGGACTGAAAGCGTTCTACTCATATAGAGTAATACAGCCAATGCACCTTCTATGCTAACTGATAATTCTTTTGGTGAGGCATTATTTTCATAATGAATGTGTTCATCATTAATTCTTTCTGCTTCATTCCTGTATCTAAACTTTCGTGATGCTAATGTAGACATAATACAATCTCTCTAATGTTCAACTTTTACAATGCTGAACTCTAATAGTGTTACGTTGAATAATTCAATGTACAATTGAAATATGGGAGTATGTAGCGTGAAGTCACCACGCAAGATGTTTACCTTGAAATCTACCAATGATAACCCTTCTGAGAAGTTCTTATCTTTGCGTAATGCTAATAATTCCCACCCGACATTATTTTTCGAGCGACCACTGAATAAAATCATACCTTTTCCTTTTTACGAAAGTTATCTGAATAATTTTCTGTAAATGTGTCATGTGTTACTTTTTTAAATTTGCGCCGAGACTTATAAAATGCCAACGGCTTTTTGAATTCAATAAGTGCATTGTCGTTCACTCGTATATAAGCAAACAACTTACCTTCGGGATTCAAAAAATATGTGTGAGGTGGAAATTCACCACCAGTAATTTCTAATAAACCTTCCATAATCGTATTACTCTTCTTTATTAATTTACTCAACCATTATACAACAATGAGCCTTACTTGTCAATAACAATTTTATGCATTTCTACAAATAATTCAGAACTAATAGTTGTCCATAATTGATCAGACATTGGTTTTTTTATAGATGCACTATAATTTTCGGCTAGACACTTATAACCAGTTGATTTAGTTGGTTCTTTTTTCTTGAATGTCTCTTCCCATTGCTGATTGTGATAATCTAGTGTGGTTGCATCAACTACAATAAAGTAATAATTGCGCTCACCAGCGTCCCATTCAATGGCATCGGTAGCAAGGCAGAATATCACATCTTCTACTTTATGACGAAGAAACTCTAACTTATCATCTAATGTCTTGTGCTTTGTCAATCGCGAACCACTAATAGTCATTGAACTATGTGCTTTGTTTAATTTTCCACCTTTGTTGCTGATACCCACACCATCATTAGAAACCATATCAATTCCTACTAGGTGATTAAAGTCTGCTTGCCAATCAGATCCCATACCCTCCGAGCGTAATGCGGATGCACAATGTTCTTCCCAATATTCAGCCTTGCATTGTGACTCATATAGATTATGATGCAGTGTTAATCGTTCTTTGATATGCGGTACTAAACATTCATATTTTGACATAATTTTATCCTTTTACACATATTACTTGTTTAAGAGTATGTACAACCTCCCACGCTTTTATTGGTACACCTTTTGACTCTATGCTACGATACTTCATTTTATTTTTCTACTATTAATGTTCTATCTAGATTGCCTAAAAATGATTCTTTGGCAATCTTACTTGCTAATTTCTTATCATACTGATTCGCATGGTTGGCACCCAAATACTTCATCACCATACCCATGTTGACAGCACCACTTACAATGATCGCTTCACGTAATTCCACTTCGGTCATCTGCTTAGGCAGCAACAGTGCTAATACTACGTTCTCTGTGACTAACTTTTCGTCAGGTCGTAGCGCCATTGTTTCGGTATTACTCTTAATCAGCTTCTGTGCAATGCTTACCAAATCGGGGACATCACCACGCTTTTCTTTCGTTTGATATTCGCCTAACACTAGCGTAAGAATAGATGCTGCGATCTTATCTTTGTTTCGCTTTGCGTCCATTCGCATTTTCTTTAATTCTGCAATATTCATTTCTCTTTCCTTTTCCTATTACATAGTTTGATAATTATAAAATCATGCGAAAATCTTATAATTATCAAACTTCGTATTCTTATGCTTAACTGAACCACGCTTTGCGGCTTTTTTACGATCCTTCATTACTGCACTCTTATTGAATGCACGAGCGTTTTTTGATACTAAATTTCTTGCTTTCATTTCATACTCTCCTTAACTCATTAACTATACTAATTATACAGCGAGGAGCCTTACTTGTCAACCTTTTTATTGATTTAATTTGACATTAATGTATATTGGTGGGTCTACTCAGACTTGAACTGAGGACCTGCCGATTATGAGTCGGATGCTCTAACCAACTGAGCTATAGACCCCCAATATACACTACTCCTTGCTTATGAGTTTCTATTTATCAGCAGGAGTCCAGAAGAAAGTTTTATTTGTCTTGAATTCGTTATTTGTTTTTACCCATTCCTTATCGTCTAATTGATAGATAACATTCGCATCAATCTTATCAGCACCTTTAAATTTAACTGACGAGAAACTAGCACCTCTCACAAACATAGGACAGTTGTCATTTCTCCACATATATAATATTCCTTTTTTGAAATATACACATGCAAATGAACCATCTACCTCACTCAATTTTAACATACTATCAATAATGTGCCTGTGTAAACAAGCAGTGTCCCAATTTGAATGGTAATTCCATTTCTTCAATTGTTCTTCTTTTATAATACCATTATGCCATAATAATGTTTCTTCCAGCACAGATGGGTGAACTGATGAAATTGTCTTTTCAGATGTAGTAGGTGATTGCACATGTCCAATATGCATTTCACCATGTCGTATTTCGTTAAACTTAAATTCACCTAAACTCTTTTCAACTACTTCTATCGACTCACCATTATACAATGCAGCAGAGTATGAATGTTGACCACGATATGAGTTCAATTGTGCTAACTCATTAAACTCACCTACATAATAACTACCAAATATACTACACATCGCCTACAATCGCCAAGGTATAGTAATCTGATATTCAATAGGATCTGCAATAGACCTATCCATGAATGCTTTGATACGTTCTGCACAACTCGGACATACACCACATGACTTACCATCAATATCAGGATCGTAACATGTCAATGTATGCTCATATAGATGTACTACATCAAGTTCTTCTAATAATGCAATCTCTTCATCTTTAGTCAATGTATTAAATGGTGCTACCAATTGTACAGGACAGTTACGATTCATACTCATTACATTATTCAATGCATCTGCAAAACTAGGCGTAGTATCCCAATAACCATACGCATCTGTTGCTTGAATACCAGCAAACACATACTCTGCACCCATCGCTTCTGCATAAGCAGC
>Ga0115005_10003029_pt1 | contig 13344 bp, 10 predicted proteins | sample ArcOceMetagenome_FD_87163 | JGI IMG/M metagenome (GOLD analysis project Ga0115005, IMG submission 87163) | Marine eukaryotic phytoplankton communities from Arctic Ocean - Arctic Ocean - Greenland ARC118M Metagenome | ecosystem: Environmental > Aquatic > Marine > Oceanic | place: Arctic Ocean... | reverse complement strand
TGGTGGCGACTTCACTGTGACATTTGAAAAAGTACCCTATCATCATTTTTCATTATTTTCCTCTTAGTGGATGCAATTAACGCCCAAGCACTTACAATACGACCATGTTTTTAGGAGACAGAGATGATAGGTAAGATCATTGGTGGGATGTTTGGATTTATGATAGCGGGAGGCGCTTTTGGAGCACTCTTGGGTATCTACTTGGGCCATCAGTTTGATCGCGCTCGATCTGGCCCTATCACTGGTGGCCAGCAGCAACAGGCAAGAGACTCCTTTTTCCATACGGTATTTAGTTTACTGGGGCATGTAGCTAAAGCGGATGGTCGCGTTTCCAGTGATGAGATAGCTCAAGCCGAAGCGTTAATGGACAAGATGAGTCTAGATTCTGCGACTCGAAAGCAAGCTATTGAGTTATTTAAAGGTGGTGCCAAGCCTGATTTCTCAATTGATGAGACTATGCAAGACTTCATGCGCGTCTGTGGCAGGTATAACAATCTCAAGCAGCAGTTACTTAATTACTTGATCGCACTGGCCATGGCGGATGGTGAACTAGATCAGTCAGAGCAAGATGTACTGGCCAAGATTGCTCGACACCTTGGCTTTAGCGCGGCCTTATTTGAGCAATTCATTCAGATGATCAAGGCTCAGTCGCAGTTTAGAGGTTCACATGCAGGCTCAGGCAGACCATCAAAAGATCAGTTGGCAGATGCCTACCGTGCATTGGGCGTCAGTTCTGAAGACTCTGACAGTCAGATTAAAAGAGCTTACCGAAAGTTGGTTAGTCAAAATCATCCAGACAAATTGATCGGACAGGGGATGCCAGAGGATATGGTTAATTTAGCCACTGAAAAGACCCAAGAGATTCAGGCAGCCTACGAATTAATTGTCGAGAATCGCAAATAATTACTCGAGTTTGACGGATAATTAGCCACAAAAAATTTAATTAGATAAAAAGCACCGACATTAACAATGCGTTGTTGACCTCCTCGCAGAGCGTACCTATAATGCACCTCCTCAAAAAGAGGCTGGCCTGATAATCATGGGGCCACGGTGTCGGTGCGGGATGGAGCAGTCTGGTAGCTCGTCGGGCTCATAACCCGAAGGTCGTTGGTTCAAATCCAGCTCCCGCTACCAATTTTAATAAATTGACACCAAAAAGTAGTGTGCATTCATTGGTTATTGTCTATGCTTGCATTACTAAGTAGAAGAAAGTATCGCTTCTCAAGGATGAAGTCTTCTATATGAACATTCGCGTCGGGTCCGGCGCAAGTCGAGGAGCCCCATATTGGGGCTTTTCTTTAGAAGTTAAAAAATGGGCCACGGCCCATTTTTTGTTGGTTAGGAGAATTCCATGGCTGTAGCCGATAGCAAGATCAGGCAGTTACTCCAGCCGGTTGTTGAGGCTTTGGGGTGTGAGCTGTGGGGTATTGACCTGCAGTCAGGTGCTAAGACTAAGCTGCTGAGAGTTTTTATCGATAGAGATAATGACTTGATCGGCATTGAGGACTGTGAACGCGTGAGTCGTCAGGCTAGCAGCATTCTTGATGTGGAAGGTGTTATCAACGGCGAGTACATTTTGGAAGTTTCTTCGCCAGGAATGGACCGTCCGCTTTATGAGCTTGGGCATTATGAGAAGTATATTGGAGAAGATATTTCACTTAGATTGCGATTTCCCTATGAGGGTCGACGCAATTTTAAGGGCCGTTTAACGGGTGTTGACGGTGATGAAATAATTTTGGTGGCAGCAGATCATGAATTTCTGTTTCCGGTTGAGGGTATAGAAAAGGCTAACGTGGTTCCTCGCTTTTGAGGCATGTGGAGTTTAATCAATGAGTAAAGAAATTTTAATGGTGGCAGAGGCCGTATCCAACGAAAAGGGTGTGGGCCAAGGTATAATTTTCGAGGCAATTGAACAGGCGCTGGCAACGGCGACTAAAAAGCGCTACGAAGAAGGTGCCAACATTCGTGTTGTAATCGACAGAGAGACTGGGGATTACCAGTCTTTCCGTTGGTGGGACGTGGTTGCCGATGATGTCATGGCTGAACTGGGTACTCAGTTCACCACCGAAGAGGCGATCGAGAAAGATCCAACTTTGAAGGTCGGTGATACCTTTGAAGAGACTATTGATAATATCGCCTTTGGCCGAATTGCTGCGCAAACTGCTAAGCAAGTGATCGTACAGCGCGTTAAAGACGCTGAGCGAGAAATTATTATTAATCGATTTAAGAATCGCGTTGGTGAGTTATTGAACGGCACGGTTAAGAAGGTAACGAGAGACCACATTGTGGTGGATTTTGGTGACAATGCTGAAGGAATGTTACCCCGCGAAGAGCTGGTAGGTAGAGAGATCTTCCGTATCAATGATCGTACCCGTGTGATTTTACTGGGTATTAGAGAAGAAACTCGAGGTCCACAGTTGTTAGTCTCACGAGCAACCCCTGATATGTTAGTTCAGTTATTTATGATTGAAGTTCCAGAGATATCTGAGGGTATTATTGAGATTAAGGGTGCTGCAAGAGACCCAGGCCAGCGCGCTAAAATTGCTGTAAAAAGTAAAGATGCTCGTATTGATCCAGTAGGCGCCTGTGTAGGTATGCGTGGTGCTCGAGTTCAAGCAGTTTCAAACGATTTAGATGATGAGCGTGTTGACATCATCCTTTGGGATGATAATCCAGCCCAGTTGGTCATCAATGCTATGGCACCTGCTGAAGTTGAGTCCTTAATTGTAGATGAAGACTCACATTCGATGGATGTTGCGGTTAATGCTGACAATCTAGCGCAAGCAATTGGTAAGGGCGGACAAAATGTGCGCCTTGCCTCTGAGCTAACCGGCTGGACAATCAACGTAATGACGACTGAAGATGCTCTGGAAAAACAAGAGGCTGAATCATCTAACTATGTTGAAATTTTGATGGAAGCGCTCGATGTTGACGAAGATGTCGCTGTGGTATTGGTCGAAGAAGGCTTTACCAGTCTTGAAGAGGTTGCTTATGTGCCTTTAGAAGAGATGAGTGCCATTGAAGGCTTTGACGAAGACATTGCAGAAGAATTGCGTGCTCGTGCAAAGGATGCGTTGCTGACCCGCGCACTGGCAAGTGAAGAGCAGCTTACTAATGTTGAGCCTGCTGAAGACCTGCTAACAATGGAAGGGATGGACAAGTCCTTGGCCTACAAATTGACCGCAAAAAGTATCATTACTATGGAAGATCTGGCCGAACAGGCCGTTGATGATCTGATGGACATAGAAGGTATGGACGAAGAAAAAGCGGCAACATTAATAATGACTGCACGTGCACCTTGGTTCGCAGAAGAATAAGGCGAATAATTAATCGGGTTGTAATAGAGGATAACCGATGGCTGAAGTTACAGTAACTGAATTAGCAACAACCGTGGGGGCATCTGTCGATCGTTTGCTAATGCAAATGAAAGAGGCAGGCCTCTCCCATGATTCGGCCGAGGCCACGGTCTCTGATGATGAAAAGCAGACTCTGCTTGGCTACCTTAAAGGCCTGCATGGCGAAAACTCCGGTGAGCCCAAGAAAATTACCCTTAGGCGCAAGACTGTAAGTACCTTACGGTCCGGAAATCGTAAGACCGTCAATATCGAAGTTCGCAAGAAACGAACCTACATCAAGCGTAGTGACGAAGAGTTGCAAACTCAGGTTGATCTTGAGGCTGAAACCAAAGCGCGCGAAGAAGCTGAGTTAGCGGCTCAACAGCAAGCTGAGTTAGAAGCGCAAGCGGCGCTTGAAGCAGCGGCGGAAGCGGTCTTGGCGGAAGAGCCCACCCCTGAAGCGGCAGCTCCTGTCGCGAGAAGAAGTTCAGGCACCGATAACGTTGAAGAGCAGCGGATTGCCGCGATTTCAAATCGTCGTAAAGCCGAAGAAGAAGTCCGCCAAGCAGTTGCGCAAAAAGCCCAAGAAAAGCTTGATGAAGAAGCTCGAAAGGCGTCTGAAGCGGCCTCTGTGCTGGCCAGTGAAGAAGCTAAGAAAGCTGGAAAGACTACAAAACAAGCGCCTATTGTGGCTACCGAGCCGGTTCAAGATAAAGCCCGTAGGCATGATAAGCCCAATGATGATGAAGATAAGCTGGCCAGAAAAGCCAAGAAACCGCTAGGTAAGGCCGGAAAGAAAAAACCTCGATTGCAGCTCGATGATGGCGATGATAGGTTTGGTAAAAACCGTCTTAAAGCCTCTCGTAAAGCGCTTAAGATGGATAATAAGCACACCTTTAAGCGACCGGTTGAGAAGAAAACCTTTGAGGTTGCTATACCTGAAGAGTTAACTGTGGGTGATCTAGCTGGCAAGATGGCACTGAAGTCCGGTGTAGTGATTAAATGCCTAATGAAGCTAGGTGTGATGGCCAATGTTAATCAGGTTATCGATCAAGAAACTGCTTTTTTGGTGGTTGAAGAGCTCGGACATCAACCGGTGGCCGCTGTTGCGAATACGGTTGAAGACCAATTAGCCAGACAGTTCGAAGATATTGGAAGTGTTAATGATGGAGAGGCTCGCGCCCCGATCGTTACAGTTATGGGCCATGTCGATCACGGCAAGACCTCACTGCTTGATCGAATCAAGAAAACTCATGTTGCTTCGGGAGAAGCGGGTGGTATTACACAGCACATTGGTGCTTATCATGTGAATACACCCAAAGGCATGGTGACATTTTTAGATACACCGGGGCACGCAGCCTTTACTGCTATGCGTGCACGTGGAGCGCAGGCCACTGATGTGGTTATCTTGGTGGTTGCCGCCGATGACGGCGTAATGCCTCAGACTGAAGAGGCTATTCAGCATGCTAAGGCGGCGGGTGTTCCGCTGGTTGTTGCCATCAATAAGATGGACAAAGAAGGTGCAGATCCAGAGAGAGTAACCAGTGAGCTGGGCGCAAAAGATGTAATCCCAGAGGAATGGGGTGGCGACACTCAGTTTATGAAGGTATCGGCAGAGACTGGTGATGGTATTGAAGAATTACTTGAGGCAGTGTTACTGCAAGCAGAGCTGCTCGAATTAAAGGCACCTGTTGACGTGCCTGCTCGAGGTGTCATTGTTGAAGCTAGAATTGATAAAGGGCGAGGCGTTGTTGCCACTGCTCTTGTCCAGCAAGGTACTCTGCGCAAAGGCGACTTCATGCTGGCTGGCGAAAGCGTTGGTAAGATTCGCGCAATGACTAATGAGATGCAAAAGCCGATCACTGAGGCTGGGCCGTCTATTCCGGTTGAGATTTTGGGATTGGACGAAGTTCCCAACGCAGGCGACGAATTTTTTATTGTTGCAGATGAGCGCAAGGCTAAAGAAATTGTTGATTTGCGCGTGACAAAATCTCGCCACGAGAGAATGTCTCGCCAGCAAGCCGCCAAGTTGGAGAATATGTTTTCTGATATGGGTAGCGCACAGGTCAGTAAGCTCAACTTAATTGTTAAAACTGACGTAAGGGGTTCACTGGAAGCGATTAACAGTTCGTTGCATGATTTTGCTACGGACGAAGTCGCGGTGGATATTGTCGCCTCAGGAGTCGGTGGTATTACCGAATCTGATATTAACTTAGCTCTGACCACGGGAGCCATCATTTTGGGCTTTAATGTTCGAGCGGGTGGTTCTGCTAAGGCGTTAGCCGAAAAAGAAAGTGTCGAAATTCGTTATTACAGCATCATCTATAATCTACTCGATGAAGTTAAGTCGGCTCTGTCTGGCATGTTAGCACCAGAAACTCGCGAAGAAATAGTGGGTATTGCTGAAGTGCGCGATGTGTTCCGTTCACCAAAGTTTGGTGCGATTGCTGGATGTATGGTGATCGAAGGTTCCGTTCAACGTAGCAAGCCTATTCGTGTCCTGAGGGATGATGTGGTTATTTATCAAGGTGAATTAGAATCTTTACGTCGATTTAAAGACGAAGCCAGTGAAGTGCGCAACGGCATGGAATGTGGTATTGGGGTTAAAGATTATAATGACGTCAAGGCTGGCGATCTCATCGAAGTCTATGATGTTACTGAGGTAAAGCGTTCACTTTGATGGGTTCTATTTATAGAGCTAATCCATAATTAGGTGTAACCAAAGACTTATATGCCAAGAGAATTTACCCGAGCAGAGCGTGTTTCAGATGCTGTACAACAAGAGTTGGCAGTACTGATTCGCGACGGTGTGCGTGATCCGAGAGTCGGTATGGTTAGTGTCACTGATGTTGATGTGAGCAGGGACCTTGCCTACGCAAAGATCCATGTGACATTTGTAGGTGATCGCACACAGGATGAAATTGATCAGGCAATGGCGGCTTTAAATGGTGCGTCTGGATACCTGCGTAAGCTGTTAGCGTCGAGTATCAAATTACGCATTACGCCACGGTTAACTTTTTTGTTCGATGAAAGTGGTCGTCGAGGTCAACATCTTTCAGCCCTTATTGATTATGCAATGTCAACGCAGCAGGATTCCGATCAAGACGAAAATGATCAGCCTGCGGGCAACGAAGGTCATTAGCATTGGCTCGTAGGCGTAATCGCGGTCGTTCAGTAAACGGTATTTTTCTGCTCAACAAACCAATGGGATTGTCATCTAACCAAGCGTTACAGCGAGTTAAAAATCTCTTTGATGCCAATAAAGCTGGACACACGGGTAGCTTAGATCCTTTGGCTACTGGCGTTTTGCCAATTTGTTTGGGTGAGGCCACTAAATTCAGCCAGTTCCTATTGGAGTCAGATAAGCACTATCTTAGTACTTTTACTCTAGGCGTGCGTACCGAGACAGGCGACTGTGACGGAGCTATACGTGAAGAGCAAGATGCCTCAGCTATCACAGAGCAGCAGATTGAACTTGCCATTGAGGCGTTCAGAGGTGACATTCTGCAGATTCCATCCATGTACTCTGCTTTAAAGCACAATGGTCAGCCGCTCTATAAGCTAGCACGTCAAGGTATTGAGATTGAGCGAGAACCTCGTCCTGTGACAGTATTTAAGTATAATATTTTAGATTTTCGCCCAGGACCAAAGGCGGAGTTGGACGTGGAAGTCCATGTCAGTAAAGGTACTTATGTCCGCAGTTTGGCTGAAGACTTGGGAAATGCGATTGGCTGTGGGGCTCATGTCAGTGCATTGCATCGCAACATTGCTGGGCCTTTCATGGATACTGAGACTATCACGCTTGAGGAGCTGCAAAAGCGGCGAGAAACAGTTGAACCGACTGATCTTGATGTGCTCCTCAAGCCTATGGATATGGCGGTGGCAGACCGAATGGCGGTTGAATTGTCCGCGGTAGTGGCCGGATATTTTCAATTGGGACAACCAGTTATGTCAAATCAAGCCTTTCGTAATGGGCAAGAAGGGGATATAGTGCGCGTCTTTCGCGAGGGCGGAGATTTTTTGGGTGTCGGTGAAGTTACCGAAGAGGGTCAAGTGGCACCAAAAAGATTAGTAGTCGAAGACGCTTAGAGCGTTCTGTACCGCGACACTCTCGCAGTAAAAAACGATATTCAGATGGTTGATTTTATGGCCATCGATAAATGTTGATACCTGAGTATCAACTCTTAAGTTGGGTTGTCTGTAAATATGCGCGGGCAAGCCTGAATTTTTTTAACTCGCATATTGGAGTGAATCATCATGGCACTAAATGCAGAAGAAAAAGCCGCAATCGTCGCTGAGCACGCTACCTGTGAAAATGACACAGGATCGCCTGAAGTGCAGGTCGCATTGCTAACCGTAAACATTAACAAGCTACAAGGCCACTTTGGCGATCACAAAAAAGATCACCATTCACGTCGCGGTCTTATTCGAATGGTTAATCAGCGTCGTAAATTACTCGATTATTTGAAGGGTAAGAACGTCGAACGCTACAGTCATTTGATTAAGAAGCTTGGTTTACGTCGATAAGTGTTCATGGTACGGCTCCTTTTTAGGAGCCTTACTGTTATTAGTGAGCACCTAATTTAATTGTCTTCATACGATGCCTGTATCTATGCTGATCGAGTTACTTATGACTATTCTTTTGAGTAGCTATAAGTAACCCGAGCAGCGCACAAGCAGAATCTAAACAAGACGCTACAAGGTAAATAACAAAGGTAAAATCATGAATCCTATAATTAAGAAGTTTCAATACGGTAATCATACCGTTACGTTAGAAACAGGCCGCATTGCCAGACAGGCAACGGGTGCTGTTTTATGTTCAATTGATAATACATCAGTACTTTGTACTGTAGTTGGCGCAAGAGAAGCTAAACCAGGAATGGATTTTTTCCCTCTGGGCGTGCATTACGTTGAGAAAGCTTACGCGGCGGGTAAAATCCCAGGTGGTTTTTTCAAGCGTGAAGGCCGTCCGAATGAGAAAGAGACTCTAACCTCACGATTGATTGATCGTCCTATTCGTCCTCTTTTCCCAAATGGCTTTAAAAACGAAGTTCAGGTTGTCTGTACTGTTATGTCAGCCGAGAAAAATATCGACCCAGATATTGCTGCAATGATCGGAACATCGGCTGCTCTTTCAATCTCTGGTATTCCCTTCAATGGGCCTATCGGTGGTGCTCGGGTTGGTTATACCGAAGAGTCAGGTTACCTTTTAAACCCAACTTATAGTGAGCTGGCAGGATCGTCACTAGATATGATTGTAGCCGGTACTAAAGATGCGGTTCTTATGGTTGAGTCTGAGGCCAGTGAATTGTCAGAAGACATCATGTTAGGCGGTGTTCTTTTTGCTCATCAAGAAATGCAAGCAGTTATCACTGTGATCCAACAACTTGCCGATGAAGCTGGAAAGCCTCGTTGGGATTGGCAGGGTGAAGTTGAAAATGCTGAGCTTAAAGATGCTTTGAACAGTTTAGTAGGCGCTGAGGTTGATGCGGCTTACCAGGTTGTTGATAAGCAAGAGCGAGTAGTCAGTGTGAACGCACTGCGTGATCGCGCTTATGCGGAATTAGCCTCTGATGATGGCGCGTCGGTAGACGACATTAAAGATGCGTTTAAGAAGCTTGAAAAGAAAGTTGTGCGTGGCAGAATTATTCGTGGTGAGCCGCGAATTGACGGTCGCGACACTAAAACTGTTCGTGGCATTAATGTTGAAGTGGGTATTCTTCCTAAGGTACATGGTTCTGCATTGTTCACTCGCGGTGAGACTCAGGCGATCGTTGCAGCCACCTTGGGCTCTACTCGCGATGCTCAAATGATTGATGCTCTAGAGGGTCGGCGTGATGATCCGTTCATGTTGCACTACAACTTCCCTCCATACTCAGTAGGGGAATGTGGCCGTATTGGCTTCACTAGCCGACGTGAAGTAGGTCATGGACGTTTAGCTCGCCGCGGTATTAACGCGGTACTGCCCAATCCAGAAGAGTTTCCTTATGCCATGCGAGTGGTATCTGAGATTACTGAATCTAATGGCTCTAGCTCTATGGCGTCGGTGTGTGGTTCAAGCTTGGCATTAATGGATGCTGGTGTACCATTGAAAGCGCCGGTTGCTGGTATTGCTATGGGTCTGGTCAAAGAAGATGAAGGCTTTGCTGTTTTGACTGATATCTTGGGTGATGAAGATCATCTTGGTGATATGGACTTTAAAGTCGCCGGAACAGCGGCAGGAATTACTGCCCTGCAAATGGACATTAAAATTGAAGGAATCACTGAAGAAATCATGGAGATTGCATTAGAGCAAGCCATGGATGCTCGGTTATATATTCTGGATGAAATGAACAAGGTACTTGCCAGTGGCCGTGATGAAGTTGCTGATACCGCTCCGCGTATGGGTATTATGCAAATTGATTCAGATAAGATCCGTGATGTTATTGGTAAGGGCGGTGCAACTATTCGCGGCCTTTGTGAAGAGCATAACTCAACCATCGATATTAATGATGATGGCGCAGTAAAGATTTACTCAGAAGATACTGAAGGTCTTAATGCTGCAATGGATGCTATTAGAGCCATCGTTGCTGACCCAGAGCCAGGTACTATCTACGACGGTAAAGTTGTTCGTATCGTAGACTTCGGTGCCTTTGTTAACTTTATGCCAGGTACAGATGGGCTGGTACATATCTCTCAGATCGCTCAAGAGCGTGTTGCCAAAGTGACTGACTACTTGACCGAAGGTCAGGATGTTAGAGTTAAGGTTACTGAGATTGACAATCGTGGTCGCGTTAAACTGTCGATCAAAGAAGCTCAGATTGAAGAAGGTACTGTGCCTGAAAAAGCGCCAGAACCAGCTGCAGAGGCTGCTCCAGAGTCAGAGCCTGAAGCATAGCTCAATAGCTGTAGACTAATAAAAACCCCCGGTTATCAACCGGGGTTTTTTTTACCTAAAAATTACTAAATATTAGAGACTGACTAAATTACGCTGATGCCAGGCTGAGTAACTCTGCGGCATGAGAGAGTGTCTGTTCGGTTACCTTTGCACCGGCCAACATGCGCGCAAGTTCATCTACACGCTGTTTCTGGGTAAGTGGTGACATTAAAGACTCTGTATTATTACCCTCAACAGTCTTACTGGCTAAGTAATGGTGATGGGCATGCGCCGCTACCTGAGGTTGGTGGGTCACGCTGATAACCTGACCACGATTGCCTAGCTGTTTAAGCAGTGTGCCAACCACATCTGCAATACTGCCGCCAATGCCGACATCGACCTCATCAAAGACCAGTGTGGGGATGTTGGAATGACCCGCCGCAACTACCTGAATGGCCAAGCTGATCCGTGATAGTTCCCCCCCAGAGGCAATTTTCGACAACATTTTATGCGGTTGCCCAGGATTTGTTGCGAGTAAAAACTCGATGTCCTCAAGACCAGTAGATCGATATTCATCGTTTAGGTTGGGAGAAAGCTGTATCAGTAACTCCGCACCTTCCATCGATAAGGCTTGCAGTTGTTGGTTAATTTCAGCGGCCATGGTTTTTGCAGCGAGTGTTCGTTTGGCGGACAATTTCTTGGCGGAGACCGTATAATTTTCAGCCAGATCGGCCAGCTTTTGTTGCAGAGCTTCGACGTTTTCACTGCCACCGAGAAGACTTTTTAGCTCAGACTCCAAGCTGACTTGGGTCGCTTCCAGCAGCTGTTGCGATACCCGATGCTTGCGCGCTAACTGAAAAATCACCGATAACTCATCTTCAATGATCTGAAGTCGTTGAGGATCGACTTCAAACTTATCGATATGTTGTCCAATCTCAGCGATCGCTTCCTCCACTTGGATCAAGCCACCTTGCAGAAGCTCTTCCGTGGTTTTCAGGGCTGCCGGCTTGTACTCTATGGTAGCCAAAATAGATAGGGCTCGGTTGAGACCATCACGCAGGTTAAACCCTTCAGCCTGCTCACAAATAGCCAGTAAACTGTGGCTGTCCTGAACGATTTGTTCGGCATTGGCAAGAGTTTTTTGCTCTAACTCCAATTGCTCTACATGCTCCGAGGTTAGATTCAGCTGTTGCATCTCTGTGACTTGAAAGCTGAGTAGCTCTTTTCGAGCATCTAGTTCATCAGAGCGTTTGAGAAGATCGCCGAGGTCATTATTAGTCTTATACCAAAGGATGTAGTGGCTAGTGACCTGCTTAGCTAATTCTTCAGCCTTTGCATATTCATCTAAAAGACGCCTATGAGTATCTTTTCTAAGCAGCGACTGATGCTCATGTTGACTGTGGATGTCAGTGAGCATTTCGCCTAATTCTTGCAGTTGAGACATGGTGCTGGGTTGGCCGTTAATATAGCCCTTTGAACGACCCTCAGTGGTATATATTCTTCGTAGTATGCAGTTTTCATCGCTATTGCAGTCGTTGTCATATAACCACTTTTTGGCATCTTCAATATTGCTGACATCAAAAGTAGCGGTAATTTCAGCGCGAGCCTTACCGTGGCGAATGGTGTCAGTATCTGCGCGATCACCCAGCGCCATGCCCAGCGCGTCCAGAACCAACGACTTTCCAGCGCCAGTTTCGCCGGTGATGGCTGTGGTCCCTTTTTCGAATTCTATTTCGAGAGATTCAACGAGGGTGTAATTATTAATATTGATCGAAAGAAGCAATTTTTTTACCAGCCGATTAACAAAAAGTGATGTCATGCATATTTTACTGATGCCATCGCTTGAAACTCAGGAGTTTGTCCCCATATTTAGCCCTAGGGTAAAGGTTACTAACCACCGAATCAATAATCTTGGCAATTAGCGTATTAGCTAAACAGAGTTTGAGGAAAATAGTATGCACGAAGAAGTAAATAAGAGTGAAGAAAAGACGTTGGATGCAACTGAGGAGTTGCTTGCTGAAAAAGCCGCAAGCCTTGATGCAGAGATCGTTGAAGAGCTTTTAGCGGAAGATCAATTATCTGACACAGAGGAATTGCAGGAGCAGGTTAGCAAGGCTAATGATCAGGTACTCAGAATACAGGCGGAAATGCAGAATGTTCGCCGTCGCGCTGAACGTGATGTCGAGAATGCTCATAAGTATGCTTTGGATAAATTTACAGCCGATCTGCTACCAGTGGTGGATAATTTGGAGCGCGCACTAAGCACCATTGATGCCGCTGATGAAGCGCAAAAAGCTGTAAATACAGGCCTCGAGCTCACTTTAAAGACGTTCGTTGATGTTCTTGCGCGGTTTAAAATTGAAGCGGTGGACCCTGCAGGTCAGCCATTTGATGCTGATTTACATCAGGCGGTGAGTATGGTCCCCAATCCTGATTTGGAGCCAAATACAGTGATGGATGTGTTTCAGAAAGGCTATACCTTAAATGGTCGGCTGGTGAGGCCTGCAATGGTGGTTGTGTCGAAAGGGGGTTGATTAAAAAGGGTAATTTGAAATCAAATGCCCTTGAAGTTTTTAAACCCACACCCATATAAGGGTTAAGTAAATTTTTTTAATAAGCCCTCTTATGGGTTTCAAGACAAGTAACGGAGAGTGAAGAGATGGGAAAGATTATCGGAATTGATTTGGGTACGACCAACTCATGTGTATCTGTACTCGAAGGCGATAAGCCCAAGGTAATTGAAAATGCAGAGGGTGCGAGAACCACCCCTTCAGTGGTCGCCTATGCTGATGACGGCGAGATTTTAGTGGGTCAGTCGGCGAAACGACAAGCTGTAACCAACCCTGAAAATACAGTATATGCTGTAAAGCGTCTGATTGGCCGTCGTTTTGAAGACGATGTGGTACAAAAAGATATCAAAATGGTTCCTTATAAGATCGTCAAAGCAGACAACGGCGATGCTTGGGTTGAGATTAAAGGCGATAGTAAAGCGGCACCGCAAATTTCCGCTGAGATCTTAAAGAAAATGAAGAAAACTGCTGAGGACTACCTTGGTGAAGCCGTTACTGAAGCGGTAATTACCGTTCCAGCTTACTTTAATGACTCCCAGCGTCAGGCAACGAAAGATGCAGGCCGAATTGCGGGTCTAGATGT